>OFFM01001503.1_pt1 | contig 12705 bp, 7 predicted proteins | sample 1521401 | NCBI WGS metagenome assembly OFFM01 (sample SAMEA3504118, study PRJEB24116) | mouse gut metagenome | biome: mouse gut; feature: mouse-associated habitat; material: faeces | place: Denmark | collected 2011
TCGTCTCGCCCCCTTCGGCATCAATGCTATGGTTCCTTTGGGACTTTGGTCAAAATTTACCGTGTCAAATAAAAAGCGGAGCTTTTTAATGGTTTTGATGGTTTGATAAATAATATACTATGATTAATAATTAAATGTAAGAATGGTTACCGAAGGTTATCATGGTTAGAGAAAGAGGAGAGGAGGGCGGTATATTGCATAAGGGATTGGGATAATTAATATTTTTTAGCAATAATTTGCAAATGACGAAATTTGTATATAAATTTGGCGCAGAATATCCATTACGATAGGAAATGCAACTTATTTTTTAAGCTGTCCCGCCATTGAAAAACTCACTTCAGTCCCAGGACACCTCATTAGATATTTTGTAATTAATCCGCAACAATTGAACTAATTAATAACACCATGACTCAGAAATTCAGCAATCTACTGAAAGCGATGTTTGTGACTGCGCTGTTTTCAGGACTTGTTGTCAGTTGCAAAGACGACAATCCGAATGGAAATGCCGGAATCCAAACTGAATTCAATGTGACTATCCCTGAAACTGAAACAGCAGCCAAGCAGGGTACAATCAGAATTCCTCAGCAGGGTGGTCAGATCACCACTGCCGAGACCATCTACCTCGAGAAATAGGGTCAGTTCTTCCCTTGCACTATAAAGGAAGCAACGGAAGATCATTTCTCTTTTATTGTCCCCAACAATGTAGAGACCGGTACCTATAAGGTGCACGTTCGCAAAGACGGAAAGCGCACATATCTCGGCACGATCCGCATTACAATAGTTGAAAGACAAATCGAGATTCCTGAAGGAGCAACAATTTATGGTATTGTGGAGACAACAGAGGGTGAGCCTGTGGCAAACGCAGTTGTCAGTGACGGTGAGATCTGTACCGTGACAAATGCCGAAGGTATCTATGGCCTTCCCTCCAACAAGGAAAACGGCTTTGTTTTCGTCTCTGTTCCTTCCGGATATGAGCCTGTGACAAACGGAACTGTTCCGAAGATGTATGAGCTTACGCAGACCCGCAAGGAGGTTCCGGAGATCCAGTCATTCAAACTTAAGAAAGTCGAGGGTCAGGATAACTTCAAGGTTATCTTCATGGGTGACAAGCACCTTGCCAACCGTACCCAGGATGTTGTGCAGTATAAGAAATTCTGCGCTGATGTGATGAACTACAAGGCATCCAACGGTGGAACCAAGATCTACGGCATCACACTCGGAGACCTCACCTGGGATCAGTACTGGAAGAACGGTTACCTGCTCTCAAATTACGTGAAGACCGTCAATGAGAATATCAAGGATCTTATCATTTATAATGTGATAGGAAACCACGACCATGATCCTGCTGCTATAGGCAACCATGCGGCGGTGAATCCGATGCTTGAGAATGTAGCTCCCGCATGGTATTCCTTCAATATAGGACAGTGCCATTTCGTGGTGCTCGATGACATCGACTGCTCCGCATATGACGGCGTGAAAGACCGCCCCTATAAGCAGAACATCTATGGTGTGCAGCTCGAATGGCTGAAGAAAGATCTGTCGTATGTCGACAAATCAACACCTGTATATGTGATGACCCACGGATCCAACTATTCATATAATACATCCGTTGCAAACGCATACAACCTGCGCGCCAACACCGGTTCAGATGAGCTTATCTCGATTTGCTCCTCATTCAATGAAGTGCATTTCGTAAACGGTCACCTGCATCAGCAGCACACAATGATGCCCGCCGATGTTCCGGCCAACACATATTCCAACAAGGTATATGAGCACAATATCCCCGCTGTCTGCGCCGACTGGTGGTATTCAGGCTATTACACCCCCGGCTGCCATGTCTGCACAGACGGTGTCCCCGCCGGTTATGCAATCTTTGATTTCACCGGCAAGAACGTGAAATGGGGTTACAAAGGCACAGGCATGGACGAGAAGATCCTCTTCCGCGCATATGACCTTAACAACGTGGACTTCAGCAACGTGGCATGGAAGAATCTAAAGGATTCCAAGGTTATCGACACATTCCGTAGCCGTTATGAGACTCCCTATGCCGGCGACAAACGTAAGAACCAGGTGCTCATCAATGTATGGAACTGGAACTCCGGATATAAGATCGAGGTTAAGACCGCAAACGGGGAGACACTTGCTGCCACACAGATCAATGAATACGATCCGCTATCGATCGCGGCACTTTCCATCCCCTACTGGGATCGCAGTGCACTGACAAGCGTGCCCGGAACAGGGACAACCAAGCGTTTCCACTTCTTCCAGGTGCAGTGTCCGGATGCCGACACCAATCTTGAGATAACAGTCACCGACAACTTCGGTAATGTTTATAAAGAGACTATGGAGCGTCCGAAGGCATTCTCCACAGCTGCATACAGCATCAACAAATAAAATTAATCAGTCCGTCCCATGAAGCAGGATTTTATGGGACGGACTCTAATCCATAAACTAACTAATACCTACCTTATGAAACAAGTCAGAAGACTAATTCTACTGCTTGTGGTCCTGTTGACGGGGATCCCCGCATGGGCAGCCACAAGAGAAGTGACGGGTACTGTCACCGATGAACAGGGTGAGCCCCTGACCGGTGCCAGCGTAATGCTGGTGAATTCCCGCACAGGGTGTATGGCCGACCTTGATGGCCACTTCTCCATCCAGGTGCCCGAGGGCCCTGCGCAGCTGAAGATCGCCCTTATCGGTTATCAACCCCAGACAGTGAAGGTTGCAGCCAACCAGACTGTAATCAATATCAAGATGAAGGAAGATTCCCAGATGCTTGAGGAGACAGTGGTTGTCGGTTACGGCACACAGAAGAAAGTGAACCTTACCGGTGCGGTAGCAGCTCTTGACGGCAAGAGTCTTGAGGATCGTCCTGTCAGCAATGTCTCATCAATGCTTCAAGGTTCTGTTGCCGGTCTTAACGTAACGACAAGCTCCGGTAAACCCGGTTCATCATCAACGTTGAATATTCGTGGTCAAACTTCAATTAACGGAGCGAGTCCTCTCGTGTTGATCGACGGGTCTATAGGTGATATTGACCAGGTAGACCCCAACGATGTTCAGTCAATATCAGTTATCAAGGATGCTTCTGCGGCTGCTGTTTACGGTGCGCGCGCGGCATTCGGTGTGATTCTTGTAACAACCAAGGCTGGAACTGAGAAGGATGGTAAGGCTACTGTGCGTTACAATGGTCGATTCGGCTGGGTTGAGCCAACCACCAATACCGATTATGAGACTCGTGGCTATTGGCATCTTAAGGTGATGAACGAGTTCCAGTATGCCCAAAACAAGAGTTATCTTGTATCCAGCTATACAGATGAGGATTGGATGGAACTTCTTGCTCGTGTCAATGACAAGACTGAGAATCCTGAGCGCCCCTGGACAGTGGAGGTTGTTGAGAATGGTAAAAAGCGTTGGAAATATTACGGAAACAACGACTGGTATAATAGTCTGTTCAAAGACAAACGTTTCATGACCCAGCACAATGTGTCGCTCAGCGGAGGTTCAAAATCAATCAAATATTTCGTTTCCGGAGGTTACAAACATAACGACGGTATGGCGAAATTCAACAACGATAAATATAACCAGTATACTCTGCGTTCCAAGGTAGATTTCAAGATCAACAAGTATCTGAGCTTCGAAGAGAATGTATCATTCTTCGGCTCAACTTATAACTATCAGGGTGACGGTTCGATGGAGAACACTATCGGTTATTCCGGTGAGAATGCTCTTCCCATTTTTCCTTTGATGAATCCAGACGGTACCTATATTTATGAGAACTATATAATAGAGGGTGGCTACAAACCAGCCAACGGACGTCATATCATGATGATGCAGGGGCTTCATCCCGGTCAGAATAAGAAAACAAACTTTATGACCACAAGCCGTCTGAACATTACACCTATAAAGCAGCTGACTATCGCAGCCGACTTTACATACCGTTTCCAACAGAACCGTAACAATACACGTTCAAATCCGCTTCCTTTCCGCAAGGCTCCTGATGAAGACATCAAGTATTACAGCTCCGGTGCCGGTCAGGATGACTTCAAGGAGTCACTTGCTAACTATGATTATTATTCAGCGAATGTTGTCGCAACCTATAAGGATACATTCAAGGATGCGCACAACCTGACTGTGATGGCCGGTTATAATTATGAGAATCGTAACTATAAGACATATTCAACCTATGTCAAGGAGCTTGGCACTAAAAACCTCAATGACCTTGGACTTGCCAGCACGATGGATGGAGTCAAGGTGACTGGAGGACAGAACCAATACTTCCTACAGGGTATCTTCGGTCGTATCAACTATGACTACCTTGGTAAATATCTTGTAGAGTTGTCAGGACGTTATGACGGAACATCACGTTTTGCAAAAGGTCACCGCTGGGGTTGGTTCCCATCAGGGTCTATCGGCTGGCGTTTCAGTGAGGAGAAATTCTTTGAGGGGCTGAATCCATGGTGGACAAACGGTAAGATCCGTGTGTCTTACGGTAGCCTTGGTAACCAGAATACATCCAACTATTACACGTTCCTTCGTCAGGTTTCTATCTTGAATGCCGATGGAGGCGACAGCCGTCCTACATTGACATTCGACAAGACATCCTTTGCTAAATATTCATCAATTGGTGCTCCTATTGCTGAAGATTTCACATGGGAGAAAGCAAATCAGTGGGACCTTGGTTTCGATCTCGGTTTCTTCAACAACCGACTCAATGCTATTGTGGATCTTTACATCCGTGATACCAAGGATATGATTACCACAGGTAAAACGCTCCCCGCAGTGTATGGAGCATCTTTCCCAAAAATGAATGCGGCTGATCTCCGTACAAAGGGTTATGAGTTTAGCCTTGAATGGCGAGACTCCTTCTCTTTGTTTGACAATGAATTTACATATAATATCGGCGGAAATATCTCTGAATACCGAAGCACCATCACTAAATTTGACAATCCGGCATTTAACCTGGGTGATCATTATGTAGGTGAGGAGTATGGCGAAATCTGGGGTTTCAAGACAGATGGTCTGTTCCAGTCATATGAAGAAGCGCAGGAATATGCATCTAAAGTAGATCTTTCATATGTCAAGATAGGCATGAGTGAAGGATGGCAGGCTGGTGACCTTAAATTCGTTGATGTCGATGGCAATGGTAAAGTTAACAACGGAGATAACACGCTTAATAATCCTGGAGACCGTGTCAAGTTAGGTAATGAGCTTCCCCGTCTTCAGTATGGTTTCCGAGCTGGCATCAACTACTTTGGTTTTGATGCAAGTGTATTCTTCCAGGGTATAGGTAACACGTACTGGTATCCGGCGAAAGGTGCAGGTGGTTTCTGGGGTCCGTTCTCAACATACCTTAGAATTACGTACATGCCTTATGACTTCAAGGATATGTATTGGACAGAAGATAATCCTGATGCATATTTCCCCCGTGCAAAAGGAAAAGGTGCAAGTAGTGGTTATCTCCAGTATACCAACGACCGTTATCTGCAGAATGTGCGTTATTTGCGTCTGAAAAACCTGACAGTAGGTTATACATTCCCGAAGAAATGGACACGTGTTGCCGGAGTTGAAAAACTCAGAATTTATTTTACTGCCGAGAACCTTTGCTATTGGTCACCGGTAAAGAAAATAACGAGTTATATCGATCCAGAGGCTTGTACGGATACAGGTAATGACCATTATGATATGCTTACATATCCTATGCCCAAGACCTTTACTTTCGGTATAGACCTGCAGTTCTAATCTAATATTCAGTGATAACAATGAAAAAATATATATTAATGGCTTTTGTCGGATTGCTTGGACTCACAGCTTGTGACAGCAATCTTGACGTGCAGCCTCTCGATAAAGTGGATCTTGAAAATTATTTCAGATCGGCTTCCGAAATGGATTTGTATTCAACAGCTTTCTATTCAATCCTTGAGGGTAAACCATACTCTTATCAGGATGACCATATAGCAAAGCAGGTTCTCAGCAATGAACTTCTTTGCGGAGATGCCAGAGTGGTTCCCGGTAGTAGTTCAAACTGGAAGTGGACGACATTGCGTAATATCAACACACTTCTTGAATATGCTCCGAAGAATTGTTCTGATCCAGAAGCAGTAACCAAATATTCGGCGGTAGCACGTTTCTTCCGCGCTTATTTCTATTTCGATAAAGTGAAGCGTTACGGTGATGTGCCATGGATTGACCGTCAGTTGTTCTCGACGGATGATCAGCTTTATGCACCACGCGATTCTCGTGAGCTTGTCATGAGTAAGATGCTTGAGGATATTGACTTTGCAATTGAGAATTTGCCTGACAGCAAGGCGGAGACAAATGTCGCTAAGGTGACAAAAGGCGCAGCTCTCGCTCTTAAGTCGCAATTCTGTCTTTTCGAAGGCACGTTCCGCAAATATCATGGTATCACTCTTGAAGGACATGACTGGCAGTTTTATCTTCAGCAGTGTGTTGACGCATCTGAGAAACTGATGAGTGGTCAATATGGTAAGTATGCCCTTTACAATACAGGTAAACCTGCATCTGATTATCGTGATCTCTTCACACGCATAAATGCTGCCGACACCAAAGGTGAATATATACTCAGTGTCGCTTATAGCCAGACACTCAGCCTTTACCATAACGCTAATACTTATGCGGTTGGTAACAACCAGGGTAAGCCGAGTCTGATGCGTAAGCTTGTAGCGTCATATCTTATGAAAGACGGTACACGCTTTACTGATAAGCCGGGCTGGCAGACAATGGTGTTTGCAGATGAGATGAAAGACCGTGATCCTCGTCTTGCCCAGACACTTCGTGCGCCGGGACACAAGCGTTATGATGAAAACGTGGTTACAAGCTGTAATTTCCAGGTTTCATCCACAGGTTATCAGCCCATCAAATATGTGACAGCCCAGCGAATAAACAATAACGACTGTGACATGACATCCCGTTCACTCACAGACATGCCTGTTTTCCGCTATGCAGAGGTTCTTCTCAACTATGCTGAGGCTAAGGCTGAACTTGGTTCGCTTTCACAGGCAGATCTTGACAAGAGTATCAATCTTCTCCGCAAACGTGCCGGAATGCCTGACATGAAAGTCGGTAATTCAGCAGATCCCTTCCTGCTCAGCGAGGAATATGGTTATTTCAACTGTAAAGATGGTGATATTCTTGAAATCCGCCGTGAGCGTGGTATTGAACTCGTGCAGGAGAATCATCGTTTCTGGGATCTGTTGCGCTGGAAAGAGGGTAAGTGTATTAACCAGCCATGGTATGGCATGTATGTTCCCGGTCCCTGTGAACTTGATATGTCTGGTGATGGGAAGCCTGATGTGTATTTCTATGCTGCCGGTTCGACCAAACCCTCAGTATCCGGTTCTGCCATTGCACTTGAGATTGGAAAAGATATAAGATTATCTCAGGAGACAAAGGGTAATACATGTGATCATCACACCCAGAATCTTCAGAAGTTTAATGAGGACAGAGATTATCTTTATCCGATTCCCAGCCAGCAGATAAAACTCAATCCAAATCTTGTTCAGAATCCTGGCTGGACTAAATAATCATGATTATCAAAGAATAATTATATGAAAACTAAAATAAATCTTTTATTACTGTCTCTCATCACCGTGTTCGGAGGTTTCCTCGCGTCGTGTGATGATGATAAAGACGGAGTTGCAGAGGCTGTGATAGGTAGTTCGCGCAGCATAGAGTTTCCGGCTCAGAATACTGCACCTGTGATGGTTGTCATTGTTTCGGATGGAAATTGGCACTGTGACGCTCCTGAATGGTTGACTGTGACACCGAATTCAGGCGGCGCCGGTACAACTGACGTACTGATCAGTGCTGCTGAGAACTATCGCGATGGCATCGACCTTCCGAGAAAGTGTACTCTCAAATTCATGGGCGAGACAAAGCGCAGCATATTTGAGGTCTTGGTTCGTCAGGCTGGTGATAAGTTCCGCGACATCAAGCCATCTACAATTGCTGAGGCTGATAAGATGGAGGAGGAATCCGCTGTTGAATTCGTAGACCTTCCTGTCATGACATCTACAAAAAATGGCTTTGTGGGCACTGATGGCACAGACTTGGTTTATGTAACAGGAGATGCAGCTCAGGCGCAGCCTGGACAACTTGTAACCATGCTAGGTACAATCGAGAAATCTGACGTGATGCTTACTGTTGTTCAATGTGATAAGATAGATGGTGTTAAGACCGGTGATGTTCCGGCGATTACAGCTGTTGATATCACAAAAAATATTGATCAATATAAGTCTGATAAACGCTCTTTTATCAAGGTTACAGGTGTCTATGATGGCTCGAAACTTAAGGTTAATGGTTCCTCATTAAGCGTATCGGTTGAAGATTGCAACAAAGATGTAGACCTTTCAAAATTTGGTGGTCATCTTTTGACTTTGACTGGCGTTTACTCCGGAACAGCTTCACCGGTTGTCCGTATGATTGTTACTGATGTTGAAGACCTGGGTGCAAATGAGACAATCTATTTCCAGAGCAGGTTCGAAGTTATTTGGGCAAGATTCGCAGACTGGGTTAAATCTGGTTCGTCAACAAATATGGATGCAATGGGAACTGATAATAGCGGTGTGTATCTCCCGAATATCGGAACTCCCAAAGTTGATGGCGTTTCAGCACTTGATGTCCTTACTGAAAATGGCTGGATAATTAATGGTGGCGGAAATGAGACAGGTCTTGGAACAGGCTGTAATTTCCAGAAGTTCTATCTGAAGATGGGATCTTCCAACAAACAAAACTCTGCTACGTTGCCCGCTATTGCCGAATTTGGAGATGGCATAACAGGAGTGCAGGTATCCTTCGATTGGTGTCCTTGGCGCGATGGAACGTCTGCTGATAAGAAAGCATATGACCCGACTCAGATAGTACTTATCGTCAAAGGAAGCGGTTCGACTACTCAATTCCCGATAGAGAATCCGGCTCCGGCAGCAGGAGAGCAACTGAAATGGTATAGCGTTAATGTTGATCTCGGCACACTGAAGGTTGATAAAGATACAAGAATTGAGATTCGAAATATCGATGACCAATATCTCCCAAATGGTGCTAAGTCAGGTAAATTCCGTTGGTTCCTTAACAATATTAAAGTTTATAAAGAGAAGGAATAATCAAGCAGCTTTCATAAATTGATATAGCGTGTCCGCCGGTGATAATCGTCTCGATTTCACCGGCGGACTTTTATGTTGCGTAACATATAATAGACTGTTGCTATATTGCTGCATTTTGCCTTACTTTGTAATTGATAGAATTAACCTGATTATTAACCTAACTTTACAGACAATGAAGAAGTTCGTATTGTTTTCAATGGCATTCGCCATTACCATGGTATTTGCAACCTCCTGCAATAATGAGGCTCCGGATGTATCCTCCGAAATCCAAGTAGTAAAACCAGAAAAGCGGAAAACAGTCAAGCTCAAAAAAGATATTGTTGAACTTTCGTCATCAGACGCATCCTTAGTTGCGAATCTGGTAAAAGGTGATAACAAGCTAACGCGTTCGCTTGCTGACAATGAAATAATCGGTACGGTTACAATCAATGATTCCGAAGGTAATCCCTCGATATATGCGGTCAACTTCACCGATGGTTATATGCTCATTTCAGCAACAAAGAAATATTACCCGGTGCTCGCTGTCATCGATCATGGCACATTCTCCATGGACGAAGCTCCCGATGGCGAAAAATTCCTCATCAACGGGATGCTTGCTAACATCTCCGCAATCCGCGTCTCCACTCCAGACTCCACCGCTACCCGCATCGCCCGCGAATGGCTCCGCTACGAAGAGCCGACGCGCCCAGGCCGCACACGCGGACTCAATGAGCCAACAGAAGAGGAGTATGAGCAGGCTTATGACTGGATGTATGAGGTATACTATGATCTTTGCTTTGGATATTTATACTATTTGAATGAATGTAAGGATATATTGCCAGAAGATGTTTATGAACATTATTGTAAGCGAGCAGAAGGACATGCTGATGATTTGTACGGGGGTACGAAATATGGGTATGAATACACGGCGATTGTTGCACCTGTTAGGGAAGGTGTGCTTGATGTGACCTGGCCATGTCTGACTACTACATGGGATCAGGATTATGATGAATCTGCTTTTGCTATTCCCTTTGGATGCACAACGATAGCAGCAGGTCAGACTATGAAATATTTTAGACATCCTTCATCTTTTGATTGGGATAATATGCTTGATAACAAGTGCACTTTTACAACTACTCTTTTTTTGAGGCAATTAAAGAAGGAACTAAATATAGATGACCAAAATGCAGGATCTTTAGACGATGTTGTGAGGGTTTTGTCAAATTATGGATATAGTTGTTATAAAACCTCGCATAATCAATACGCTGTTAAAAGATCTTTAGAAAATAAAAGGCCCGTTATACAGAGGGGAAATGAGCCGGGAGCGCAATATGGGCATGAATGGGTGTGTGATGGATATAAATATACCACAGATTATATTGAATATGTTTTATTGTCTTTAGGTTATAGTTACGATGGAACATTATGTTATCAAGAGGCTTATGGAGAAAATTATATTGAATGGTTTGATAAAGGCACAACTTATTTTCATATGAACTGGGGATGGGGTGGTAGACACGATGGATGGTATCTTGAAGATTTAAGTGATGTGCCATCCGGAATGGGATATACTCAGACACGTCAGGATATTATTATCAACGGTCATAACTGATAGCAGGATTAAGCACTCTTGCGTCAGGCGGCTTCGATTAAGTCGGTCAATAATCCATTATGTTTTAATGTGTCTTATTGGTCGACTTTTTCGAAGCCGTCTTTCGCGTCAATCCAAAAGCGGAGCTTTTGAAATGGTTATAATGGTTTCAATGGTTGAGGAAAGAGTGAAGAGAATAGAATGAAGAGGAAAAGAGCGAAGAAGAATGGTTTTTAATGGTTTTAATGGTTTGATCAAAAATTAGGAGATGAGGATCGGGTTTGACGCACCACGCACCGCAGGTGCGTGCACTCAACAGCTTCGCCTCAGGCAAAGCTATGCTTTGCTATGGTTTCCAATGGTTTGAAAAAAGCTGGTTTCAAATGATCTGATGGAGATGGATTGGTTTCAATGGTTTCCAATGGTTTGAGAAAAAGGGTTGGTTTGGGAGCAACGTAAGATTTTTTGTGGTTGGTATTGCTATGTTGTCGGAAATTATGATTAACTTTGGAAAGAAATGGCACCGGTCGTCCGGTTGCTGAAACTATACTTAACTAAACCATAACTAATTCCAAGAAATGATGAATGTAAAGAATCTGAAGAGGGGCGTGGCTTTGGGCATCCTCGCTCTTTCAGCTGCAACAATGTTCGCCCAGACGCAGCAGATCCGTGTTTTCTCGCATCGTGGCGGTCGCATGGAGCATGACGAGAACACAATGGAGGCATTTCAGGCCTCGCATAAGGCCGGTTATACCGGTTATGAGACCGATATCCGCATGACAAAAGACGGCGAACTGGTGGTGACACATGACAGCAAGCTTGACCGAACCACTAACGGCACGGGCGCTGTCGAGCTTAAAACGCTTGCCGAAATCCGTAAACTCAATACAAAGAAAGGTAACAAGATGCTCACCCTTGATGAGCTGATGGAATTTCTGAAAGATAAGCCGGGTCTCTATGTGGAGTTCGAGATGAAGACCAATCCCGATTCGCTCTATCCCGAGTCTACGTTGCCTGTGTATGTCGACAAACTTTATAAAAAGGTGATGGCAAAGAAGCCGGCTGATGCTGAATTCCTTTTCACCTCTTCCGACACACGCGCTTTGCGCTGCATGCAGCAGCGTCATCCGGATGCTGATCTGCTGCTTATCACGAGTGATCCTTTGAGCAAGGCAACGATCAATCTCTGCAAGGGTCTTGGAATAAAGAGGATCGGTTCGAAGATGGAGGGTACTTCCCGCGAGGCTGTAAAACTCGCACACAAAAAGGGTATATCAGTAAGTCTATGGCCCGGACAATCGATCGCGGATTTCATGCTTGGCGCATATCTTGGCGCAGACTATCTCTGCACAGACATCCCGATCCAGCAGAAAGAATGGCAGGAGAAAAATGCTCCATGGCTCAACGTCAGATACTAACCATCGCATGTTTTCCCTCTAACCACACTCCTCAACTTTCCTCAAACCATTATAACCAGGGGAAACCATTTTTCTTTCCTCTAACCATTTAAACCATTATAACCATTCAAAAGCTTCGCTTTTGGCTTGACACGAAAAGCTTGACTCAAAGTTCCAGGCGAAGCTTGTTGGGTGCGCGCACTGCAGGTGCGTGGTGCGTCAAGCCCCCTCCACTTTCATTAAACCTTTGAATGGTTTTGAATGGTCTAAATGGTTTGATCAAATTAATCGAGCTGATGATGGCAGGGGAAAAGAAAACAGGTTGTGTCGGAAGACACAACCTGTTTTTATTTCAGGGGAAAGAAGTGTTACGCTTCTTTGGGCTGCACATTGATGAACTTGCGACCCTCTTTGCCGGTGGTGAACACCACGATTCCGTCGATGAGAGCGAAGAGAGTGTGATCCTTACCCATACCGACATTCAGACCGGGATGGTGAACTGTTCCACGCTGACGTTTGATGATGTTTCCTGCCTTGCAGTATGAACCACCGAAGATTTTGACTCCAAGTCGTTTGCTTTCTGATTCGCGGCCGTTCTTAGAACTACCGACACCTT
>OFFM01001506.1_pt1 | contig 12666 bp, 11 predicted proteins | sample 1521401 | NCBI WGS metagenome assembly OFFM01 (sample SAMEA3504118, study PRJEB24116) | mouse gut metagenome | biome: mouse gut; feature: mouse-associated habitat; material: faeces | place: Denmark | collected 2011
AGCCGCAGTAGCCGCAGCAGCCCCAGCAGCCCCAGCAGCCCCAGCAGCCCCATTAGACCCAGTGGTCTCTGCTGCTGAGGGCTGCCGATGTCAAAGTCAATACTCGTCCCAGCTCTTGATCTTGATTTCGGACATCGGGATCTCGCAGAAGGCGCGGATGAAGGCGGAGGCGAGGCGGGCGTTCGTCAACAAGGGGATGTTGAGGTCGATCGCCGCACGACGTACCTTGTAGCCGTTGCTGAGCTCTTTCGGTGTGAGATTCTTGGGGATGTTGACCACAAGATCAATCTCTTTGTTGTGGAGCATTTCAAGCGCCTGTGGCTGCTTATCTGTGCCGGGGAGATGCACCTGTATCGCCGGGATGCCGTTCTCGGCTAAGAAGCGCTGTGTACCTTCTGTAGCGTAGATCACATAGCCTTTCTGGTGAAGCATGCGTGCCGGCTCGAGCAGATCCACCTTGGAGCGGGCTGTGCCACCACTAATGAGCACTGTCTTCTTGGGGATGGTATACCCTACCGAAAGCATCGCTTTCAGGATTGCCTCTGATGTATCGTCACCGATGCAACCAACCTCTCCTGTGGATGACATATCCACACCGAGAACCGGGTCAGCACCCTGCAGACGGGAGAAGGAGAACTGCGAGGCCTTGATGCCTACATAGTCGAGGTCGAAAGCCGATTTACCGGGTTTGTCGACATTCATGCCGAGCATGACGCGGGTGGCGGTGTCGATGAAATTCTGTTTGGAGACTTTAGACACAAAGGGGAACGAACGCGACGCGCGGAGATTACATTCTATAACCTTTATGTCATTATCCTTGGCGAGGAACTGGATGTTGAACGGTCCGGAGATATGGAGCGCGGCGGCTATACGTCCTGATATCTTCTTGATACGGCGCATAGTCTCCACGTAGAGTTTCTGGGGCGGGAACTGGATGGTCGCGTCACCGGAGTGCACACCGGCAAACTCTATATGCTCGGAGATAGCGTAAAGCTTGATCTCGCCATTCTGAGCCACGGCATCCATCTCGATCTCCTTGGCTCCTTGGATAAAGTCGGAAACCACCACGGGATGCTGCTTGGAGACATTGGCGGCAAGCTTGAGGAAGCGCTGCAGCTCATCCTCGTTGGAGCAAACGTTCATCGCTGCCCCTGAAAGCACATAGGAGGGGCGCACGAGCACAGGGAAGCCTACCTCCGCCACAAACTCATCGATATCAGCCATCGATGTCAGCTCGCGCCAGCGTGGCTGGTCGACACCAATAGAGTCGCAGAGCGATGAGAACTTGTTGCGGTCCTCGGCATTGTCGATATCTTTCGCCTGCGTGCCGAGGATGTTCACCTCCGCAGCGTCAAGACGCATCGCAAGGTTATTGGGAATCTGACCACCGGTGGAGAGAATAACACCGTGAGGCACCTCCAGCTCAAGGATATCCATCACGCGCTCATATGTCAATTCATCGAAATAGAGACGCTCACACATGTCATAGTCAGTGGAGACAGTCTCCGGATTATAATTGATCATCACAGGACGATAACCAGCCTCAGCAACCGTCATAAGGGCATTGACACCACACCAGTCGAACTCCACAGAGCTACCGATGCGGTACGCGCCTGAACCGAGAACCACCACCGAACGCTTGTCGCCAAGATAATTCACATCATTCTGGCGGCCATTGTATGTCAGGTAGAGATAGTTGGTCTGTGCCGGGTATTCGGCGGCGAGGGTATCGATCTGTTTTACCACCGGACGGATGCCACGGCGCAGACGGTCGGCACGCACCTCATTTGAGAGTTGCTCAGCCTCAGTGTTCATGCGTGTTCCCCAGACAGCGCGACCGATCTGGAAATCGCTGAAGCCCTGCTCCTTTGCACGGCGCATCAGCTCATCCGGAATATTGTCGAGAGAATCATAGGATTCGAGTTCCTTGCAGGTGCTGCAGATGATATGCAGTTTCTCAAGGAACCAGCGGTCGATCTTTGTCAACTCATGTATTCTATCCACCGTATATCCGCGGCGGAAAGCCTCCTCGATCACAAATATGCGCTTATCAGTCGGTTCGCTGAGCGATTTATCGATATCAGCAATCTTGATAGGCTTATTCTCCACAAAGCCATGCATTCCCTGGCCGATCATGCGGAGACCCTTCTGAATCACCTCCTCGAAAGTGCGGCCGATAGCCATAACCTCACCTACCGACTTCATGGAGCTGCCAATCTCGCGGCGCACACCGTGGAATTTGCCAAGGTCCCAGCGGGGGATCTTGCAGACGATATAGTCGAGAGCCGGCTCGAAGAAAGCGGAAGTGGAGCGTGTCACAGAATTCTTCAGATCGAAAAGGCCGTAACCTAATCCAAGTTTCGCGGCAACGAAAGCCAATGGATATCCGGTTGCCTTGGAAGCCAACGCAGAGGAGCGCGACAGACGCGCGTTAACCTCGATCACACGGTAATCCATCGATTCCGGGTCGAAAGCATACTGCACGTTGCACTCACCCACGATTCCGATATGGCGGATAATCTTGATGGCGAGTTTGCGGAGCATATGGTAATCCTCATTCGAGAGAGTCTGCGAAGGAGCCACCACGATACTCTCACCGGTATGTATGCCGAGAGGGTCGAAATTCTCCATGTTGCAGACCGTGATACAGTTGTCGAAACGGTCGCGCACCACCTCATACTCCACCTCTTTCCAGCCTTTCAGACTCTTCTCCACAAGCACCTGCGGAGAGAAAGACAAAGCCTGCTCCACGAGGGAGATCAGTTCCTGACGGTTGTCGCAGAAACCGCTGCCGAGACCACCCAACGCATACGCGGCGCGTATGATCACCGGATAACCGAGACGGTCAGCAGCAGCAAGAGCATCCTCCACTGAATCCACAGCCTCGCTCTTGATTGTCTTCACATTTATCTCATCGAGCTTCTTGACGAACAGCTCGCGGTCTTCAGTATCCATGATGGCGCGCACCGGAGTTCCAAGAACCTTGACATCATATTTCTCCAGCACACCGGATTCATAAAGTTTCACACCGCAGTTGAGCGCGGTCTGACCGCCGAATGCCAGGAATATTCCATCGGGACGCTCCTTCTCAATCACCTTCTCAACAAAGTAGGGGGTAACGGGCAAGAAATAGATCTTATCGGCAAAACCTTCTGAAGTCTGCACCGTAGCGATGTTGGGGTTGATCAACACCGTCTCGATATTTTCCTCCTTCATAGCTTTCAAAGCCTGTGAGCCACTATAGTCGAATTCACCGGCCTCACCGATCTTGAGGGCGCCGGAACCGAGAAACAATACTTTCTTAATATCCATTTTTATGAGTTGATGAGTGTATGAGTTTATGAATTGATAAGGGGAGAGGGAGGGTTATAAAAAAAGTTGCGGACAGGCATGTCCTCAACTTCTTTTAATCACAACAATGCAATGAATTCATCGAAAATGAACTCGGTGTCTTTCGGCCCGCTGCTTGCCTCCGGATGGAACTGAGCGGAGAAGAAAGGTTTGGATTTATGCCGTATTCCCTCATTGGTGCCGTCATTCATATTGATGAAATGCGGTTCCCAATCAGCGGGAATGGTATCGTTGTCAACGGCGAAGCCGTGATTCTGCGAAGTGATGAAGCAACGCTCCGTGCCGCTCAGGCGCACCGGCTGGTTATGGCTCCGGTGACCGTATTTAAGCTTGTATATCTTTGCACCGGCGGCTTTGCTCAGAAGCTGGTTACCCATGCATATACCGCATATCGGCTTACCTATCTCGAAAGCCTTGCGGATATTCTCAACTGTCTTCTCCGCGAATTCCGGACTACCGGGGCCGTTACTGATAAAGAGACCGTCGTAGGGAATCTGGGTGAAATCATAGTCCCAGGGAACGAGGGTCACCTTTACGCCACGGCGTGTAAGACAACGGATGATGTTGTATTTTGTGCCACAGTCCACGAGCACTACCCTCTTTTCACCCTCACCAAATTCCTTCACCTCGCGGGTGCTGACCTTGGCAATCAGATTCTCCTTATTGGGATCGTGGAATTCTATATCCTCTCCCCCTTCGAATGTGATTTTACCGAGCATCGAACCCTTGTCGCGCAGCAGCTTGGTGAGCGCACGGGTGTCAATACCATAGATACCGGGAATCTTCTCATCGCGCAACCATTCAGCCAGCGAACGGGTGGCCTGCCAGTGGCTGGGCACCCAGCTGTAATCCTGGCAAATGATTGCCTCGCAGTGAATGCGCGATGACTCGAAATAGTCGCTGACATTCGCCTCAGTGCTTTTTTCAGCCGAGGGGACACCGTAATTGCCGAGAATAGGATAGGTGGTAACGAGAATCTGTCCTTCATAGGAGGGGTCGGTGAGGCTTTCGGGATAACCCGTCATGGCAGTGTTGAAAACAACCTCGCCGGCGCATGGACTTTCATAACCGAAGGAGAACCCTTCAAACTTTGAGCCGTCTTCAAGTGTGAGCACGGCCTTTCTGGAATCTTGCATCGTGTTCATTTTGCATGCAAAGTTACATAGAATCGCCCTAACCGCCAAAAATAACACCGAATTAATTGTTTAAAAAATTTTTCGGGTAGGGTGTTGCAAATGGATGATGCGTCCGTTTATTGGATAGATGAGCAGAAATTTATTCATAAAAGCATTCCGGCATCTGAGCCGACGAGCCGCCGACAGGGGAGAATCCTCCCCTGACGCAGAGGATTCCCTTCAGGAGGCCTTTCTCCGGATCTGGCAGAAGAGGATCGTACCCGTTGACCTCCGGCATGCAGAGGGACTGCTCGCTGTGACAGCAAGGAATGTCGCAATCGACAGCATGAGACACTCCCGCCCGACATCCTCCATCGATGATGTGGCAACAGCTCCGCAATTATCCGAGGATCCGCCGGACGACTCAACCGAAGAGACACTACGGCAGGTGGAATCATTGATGAACCGGCTTCTGTCAGAGCGCGACCGAGAAATGCTCTACCATCGCGACCATGATGAATGGGAATATTCGGAGCTCTCGGAATATTACGGTCTTTCCGAGCCAAACATAAGGATGATACTGAGCCGATGCCGTAAGAAAATCAGGGAGGCATACAGGGAAAATTCCCAGTAGAATCCCAAGTGAATAACAAGAAAAATATTCTAAAAATGACAAGAGAAGATCTACATATCCTTATAGAAAAGTATTTCGCGGCAGAGACCTCGATTGAAGAGGAACGCCTGCTTAAAGAGCTACTGCCGATGTTTCCGGATGATCCCGAGGCTCAGGAGGCGATCGTGGCAATGGGGATGGCAAACATCAAGCCGGCTTCGCTGAAAAACAATACTCATTCCCGCCGGCACCCATTCAGGCGCATAGCAGTATTTTCAGCAGCCGCATGCGCGTTGCTACTCCTTTCAGTCGCTATCACACGGCATTTCATGGGTAATGATTCATACAAGAACACGACCGAATGCGTGGCTTACATCAGCGGAGAGAGAATCAACGACAGACAGCAAGTCGAGAACCTCGCCCTGACACAGCTGAAAGAGATAGGCATAGCCTCCGAATCCACCCAGAACGAGGCACGGCAACAACTCATCGACATATTAACCACAACCGATTGAATCATGAACAGACTGATAGCTTCCATAACATTTGTCCTGATGTTTTGCATCCGGACATACGCCCAGACAGGTCTCAACATAGACCCCTATTTCTCGGAAAACAATTCGGGGCGCGAAGGGGTGAGCCTTATCATCCTTGATGGAAAACTGCTCGGAGTCTCAAACCTCTCTGTTTTCAAAAGCGTGACAGCCAATTCAAACAATGCATGGGCCGACAAGTTGAAAACCGCAGTACTGGCTGATGGCAGAAAGGCGGCATCCCGACAGGTGAAACTCAAGAACGGCAAGACATATTATGCCTTCTACTCACTCGATCCTCCGGGTAACGGACAGAAGAAACGACGATATATAATGATGGTCGACAAACGCCTGACCGGGGGCACAGATGTCCTTGCAATATATCTTGAAGGCAAAATATCTGAAAAAGATATCCAGCAACTCATAAATATCAATAAATAACTTTCCACAACATTTAATTCCACAAAACTATGAAACTTACCAACTGCCTTATACTATCCGCAATCACAATTCTTTGCGCATCATCACCGCTATATGGCGAAGAGATGACCGACACCATAAAGGTCATCGAGAAATCCAGCACTACCCGTCTGGAGAGAAAAGGGAAGCTCCTCAGGCTTGTGACGCAATTGCCGGAGAAAGGGTATTACCTATATGAGACCACCATCGATTCCTCATCAAGCGGAACAGCTCCCTTCATACTGGAAGGGAATATGCAACTCAGGATGGAAGGTGATTCGCTTCTCAGATCACATGAACCGCTTAAGGTGGTTCTTTCCGAAAGCGAGAGCGAGGTTTCCATCCATATGGCCAGCCTGCAGGACAGCACCCAATATGCTCTAGTGCGTATACCCTTTCCCGACGACGCGACAATCTCGACAAGCCAGCGTCAGGCGGATGTCATAGAAACGATAGGGGAGATCTTCGGCTACAGAAGCAAGAACAAGAAGCGCAAATCCGCATGGTCGTTCAGCATCGAAGGCTTGTGTTTCGGTCTTAATAATGCCGGAGGGCAACCCGTGCCGGAAAACCTCCAATGGGGAAAATCATGGGAGATAAGCTGGTTACAGTGCGCAGGAGTGACTTATGCCCCCAAACCGAAGGGTGTATCCCTGCAATTCGGTGTCGGACTGTCATGGCGCAACTTCACATCCAATTCGGCAGAATCACATCTGGCACCCTCACCCGACCGCGGAGTCTGCTACATGCCGTATGCGGAAGGTGTGACAGGTAAGAAATCCAACCTGAAGATATTCTCCGTAACATTCCCGATATTGGCATCATACAAGATACCGAAGACAGCCGTAGGCTTCAAGGCAGGAGCTATTCTCAACCTCAATCCCCATGCATCGGTAAAGAGCACGGCATTCTGTGAAGAATATGACAAGATCGAATGGTCGACCTCTGAAATAGCGCCACGCCGATTCACGGTGGACATCTTCGGATCAGTAAGCATAGCCGGTGCGGTAGGAGTATACGTGAAATGGTCACCGATGCGCATGATGCACTCCTCCTCTCCCATCAACTTCCAGCCCCTGACACTCGGCATGACATTCGGAATATGATCAGAGGAATCTTGAAATGAACCTTAGCTTTTTATATTTTTAATTTGGTATGTCGCGAAATATAAGTTAATTTTGCAGTGGATTCTACGAATTCACAACTCTCATGAAAGATATACTTATACAAAATGCTCTGCTGTCACCTTCCGGCAAGGAGGGGACAGCAGATATTCTCATATCCGGAGGCAGAATTAAAGAAATCGCGCCTCACATCGAGCCGCCTCATGATTGCCATGAGATTCCAGCCGATGGTCTTACAGTTATTCCCGGACTTGTGGACGTGCATGTGCACCTCCGTGAGCCCGGTTTTTCGTATAAAGAAACCATAGCCACAGGCACAGCGGCGGCAGCGGCAGGCGGATTCACCACCGTATGCCCGATGCCTAACCTCTCCCCTGCTCCTGATTCTCCGGAAAACCTGGAGAAACAGCTTGAGCTGATAAGAAGGGATGCGAAGATAGAGACCATCCCGTTCGCCACGATCACCAGGCTTCGTTTAGGCAACGAACTTGTAGACTACAAGGCTCTGGCACCGATGGTGGCAGGATTCTCCGACGACGGCTCCGGCGTGCAGGATGAGGATGTGATGCGGGAAGCCATGAAAGGGATTGCCGAAACCGGGAAAATCCTCGCGGCACATTGCGAGGTAAACGCCTTACTCAAGAAGGGGTATATCCATGACGGCGAATATGCCCGTGAACATGGTCACCGTGGCATATGCTCCGAAAGCGAATGGCGCGAAATCGAACGCGATATCCGTCTGGCGGAAGAAACCGGATGCCGCCTGCATATCTGCCACATATCCACAGCCGAGAGCGTGGAACTGATCCGTAAAGGGAAGGAGAGGGGCGTGCAGGTCACATGCGAGACCGGTCCGCATTATCTTGCCTTCTGCGATGAAGACCTTCAGGAAGACGGAAGATTCAAGATGAATCCGCCCTTGCGCTCACGCCGGGATATGGAAGCTTTGCGTCAGGGAGCCGTCGACGGCACCATCGACGTGATAGCCACCGACCATGCCCCTCATTCGGCGGAAGAGAAATCAAAAGGACTCGAAAAGAGCGCGATGGGCGTCGTAGGACTTGAGACATCCATAGCCGCAGTCTACACATATATGGTGAAGACCGGACTGATCTCCTTCGAAAGGATGATAGAGATGATGGCTCTGAAACCCCGTGAGATCTTCGGATTCAAAGGTGGACTCAATGCCGGAGACCGCGCCGACATAGCCTTGGTTGATTTCAACCGGGAATGGATTGTGGAACCCTCCGAGTTCCTGAGTGCCGGTAAAAGCACTCCGTTTGCAGGATGCAGCCTCACCGGCAAAGTCCTGACAACAATCGCCAACGGAAAAATTGTGTTTGACAAAAGGGATTGATACAAATGAACACAGACAGATACAAAAACAAAATCTTCAGTATAGTTTCCAACACCCGGGTTGCCCGCAAGACCTGGAAGATGGTGCTTGAAGGGGACACCTCGGATTTCACCACACCCGGACAGTTCGCCAATCTCGCCATCGCGGGGAAATATCTGCGCCGCCCGATTTCGGTCTGCGACTATGACTCCTCTACCCTTACCTTGCTATATGATGTTGTGGGGGAAGGCACAGCGGAGATGTCACAGATGGAGGCAGGGGAGAACCTTGACATACTGACAGGTCTCGGAAACGGCTTCAACACCAATGAATGCGGCTCACGCCCCGTTTTAGTGGGCGGCGGCATCGGAGTTGCGCCACTGCTCAATCTTGCCATTGCACTCAGACGCAATGGGGTTGAACCGGAAATAGTGTTGGGATTCAACACGGCAGATGACGTGGTGCTTGAAGACACCCTGAATGAATTAGGATTCAAGACAATCGTCACCACAGCCGACGGCACATACGGCATCAAGGGCTTTGTCACCGACGCGCTGCGCGGTGAGAATATGACATACGACTATTTCTACGCCTGCGGACCGCTGCCGATGATGCGGGCTCTCTGCAACGAGCTTCAGATTCCCGGTCAGCTATCGCTCGATGAACGCATGGCATGCGGATTCGGCATATGCATGTGCTGCTCACTTGAGACCCGCAATGGCGCTAAAAGAATATGCAAGGATGGTCCCGTTTTCACAAAAGACGAACTCATATGGAAATGACAAGACAGGAAGCAAACAACCGGCTTGAGGTTGAGCTCTGCGGAGTTAAGCTCAAGAACCCTATAATACCCGCCAGCGGATGCTTCGGCTATGGCTACGGAATGGCTGATTTTTACGATCTCGATATCCTCGGAGCCATCTCATTCAAGGGCACTACCCTACATCCCCGCTACGGCAATCCCCTGCCCCGCACCGCCGAATGCTACGCCGGCATGATCAACGCCGTAGGACTCCAGAATCCCGGCATACACAAGGTGATCTCAGAGGAATTGCCCAAGATGCGGGAGGTGTTCCACAATCCGATCATCGCCAATATCAGCGGTTTCTCGATTGATGAATACCGCGAATGCTGCCGTCTGATCGATTCTGAGGAGCAAGTGGAAATCATCGAGCTTAACGTCAGCTGTCCCAACGTTCATGGCGGAGGAATGGCTTTCGGCACATGCGCGACTTCCGTGGCTGAAGTGGTTGGAGAAGTAAAGAAAGTTATCACCAAGCCATTGGTGGTAAAGCTCTCCCCTAACGTCACCGACATTGTATCCATCGCCAAAGCAGCAGAAGATGCCGGAGCTGATGGCCTATGCCTCATCAACACAATGCTCGGCATGCGCATCAACCTGCGCACCCGCAAGCCGGTAATAGCAAACACAATGGGAGGGTTCTCCGGTCCGGCAGTATTCCCCGTGGCGTTGCGTATGGTTTACCAGGTGGCGAATGCAGTCAATATTCCCGTGATCGGATGCGGAGGAGTCTCCTCCCCTTCTGATGTTCTCGAAATGATGATGGCTGGCGCCACAGCAGTAGAGGTCGGCACAGCCAATCTTCCCAATCCGTATGCCTGCAAGGAAATCATCGAAGGTCTCCCCCGGATGATGGATTCACTTGGCATTGAGACCTTACGTGAGTTAGGAGTTAGGAGTTAGGAGTTAGGAATTTTAATAATATACGATATGGTAGAAAGAGATGTAATTATAGCATGCGATTTTCCCAACGCTGAGGAAACACTCGCATTCCTTGATAAATTCAATGGCGAAAGCCGCAAGCCGTTTCTCAAGATCGGCATGGAACTGTATTATGGCGCAGGCAATGAGATTGTGAAGGAGATCAAACGCCGCGGTCATAAGATCTTCCTTGACCTCAAGCTTCATGACATACCCAACACAGTGCGCAAGGCGATGAAAGTGCTTTCCGCTCTTGATGTGGATATGGTCAACGTGCATGCCGCCGGAACAATCGAGATGATGCGCGCCGCCAAAGAGGGACTGACACGCGAAGACGGCACCCGTCCGCTGCTCATTGCCGTGACCCAGCTCACCAGCACCTCTCAGGAAGCGATGCAGGAACAGCTGCTCATCAACGAAACCATCGGCAACACCATCATCAAATATGCCCGCAATGCAGCCGAGGCAGGTCTCGATGGAGTGGTTTGCTCGCCATTGGAGGCAGGCATCGTGAAAGAGGCATGTGGCAAAGACTTCCTCACCATCACACCCGGCATCCGCTTTGCTGACTCGGCAGCCGACGACCAGGTGAGAATCACCACACCGGCACGTGCCCGCGAGATCGGCAGCGACTTCATAGTAGTAGGACGCCCGATCACAGCATCCGCCGATCCTGTGGCAGCATACCGCCGTTGCGTAGAGGAATTCTGCAAATAATAGGCGGCATGAAGGAAATAATTTGAACATTCACATAGAAAGCATACTTATGACAACTGATAAGAACGAGATAGAGAAAGCGGTGGCAAAATCACTGCTCCGTATAAAAGCTGTGTTCCTAAGCCCCGAGAAACCATTCACATGGGCAAGCGGAATTAAAAGTCCGATATATTGCGACAACCGTCTGATCCTCTCAGATCCCGAGGCGCGTAAAATCGTGGAGGAAGCCATCGCTGCCACTATAGCAAGAGAATATCCCGAGGCTGAGTCACTGATGGGAACCAGCACCGCCGGCATCGCGCATGCAGCGATAGCGGCATGGATTCTTGATAAGCCGATGGGCTACGTACGTGGAAGCGCAAAAGATCATGGCCGTAACAACCGCATCGAGGGACGTCTCGAACCCGGCACAAAGGTTGTAGTTGTCGAGGACCTCATCTCCACGGCAGGAAGCTGTATCGATGTGGTTGAGGCTCTGCGCGAGGCAGGAGCGGAAGTGTTGGGCGTAGTTTCCATCTTCACCTACGGCATGAAGAAAGGTCTCGACCGTCTTGCCGCTGCAGAAGTGAAGAATGTGTCGCTCTCCAACCTCGACACTTTGCTTGAGGTAGCTGTTGAAGAGGGTTACGTCTCCCCTACTTCCAAAGATGCTATCCGGACATTCCGCGACAACCCATCTGACGAATCCTGGATAAAACTTATTTAATTTTACCATATGCGACACCTGATTGACCCCACCGACCTCTCCCGTCAGGAAACGGAGGAGATCATTGACCTTGCCCTCGATATCATCGGCAACCGTCAGAAATATGCCGAAGTATGCAAAGGCAAAAAACTTGCAACCCTCTTCTATGAGCCGTCAACCCGCACCCGCCTCAGCTTCACTGCGGCGATGATGGAACTCGGTGGCAATGTGCTTGGCTTCTCCGATGCGCAGAACACATCGGTCAGCAAGGGCGAGACCGTGGCAGACACATCCAAGGTGATCAGCTGCTTCGCCGACATCATCGCAATGCGTCATTTCGAGGAAGGCGCGGCATATGTTGCAGCCATGAACGCCCGCGTTCCCGTAATCAACGCAGGCGACGGCTCACACGCCCATCCTACCCAGACTCTTACCGACCTGCTGACTATCAAACGCGAGATCGGCAGACTCGACAACATCACCATCGGCTTCTGCGGTGACCTCAAATTCGGGCGCACCGTCCATTCGCTCATCAAGGCTCTTTCCCGTCACACCGGTGTGAAAGTTGTGCTCATCGCTCCTGAACAGTTACGTCTCCCGGATTATATGAAGCACGAGGTATGCGACAAACATGGTGTGGACTACAAAGAGGTTTCCACGATGGAAGAGGTAATGCCTGAACTTGATGTGCTCTACATGACTCGTGTCCAGAAAGAACGCTTCCTTGACGAAGATGAATACGACCGTCTGAAAGACAGCTTCATCCTCACACCCGAGAAACTGAATCTCGGTCGCCCCGAGCTCAGGGTGCTCCATCCGCTGCCACGCGTCAACGAGATTACGGTAGAAGTAGACGCTGATCCGCGTGCCGCATACTTCCGTCAGGTAGAGAATGGTAAATTCGTGCGTATGGCACTGATCCTGACATTGCTCAGATGGGCAGGTGAGGAACGTGTGGCATGCCCGCCGGAATTGCCCGAAGGCACAGTCCGCAACGAGCACACATGCTC
>OFFM01001507.1_pt1 | contig 12665 bp, 9 predicted proteins | sample 1521401 | NCBI WGS metagenome assembly OFFM01 (sample SAMEA3504118, study PRJEB24116) | mouse gut metagenome | biome: mouse gut; feature: mouse-associated habitat; material: faeces | place: Denmark | collected 2011
GACGCGCTACTTTGAGGGGGTAGTGACCGTTTGGTCGTGTGAGTTCGAGTCTCATCCTGGACACTAAAAAAACGAATGACATTTTAGTCATTCGTTTTTTTTATTTATATTTGCAGTCGCAACAACATAATACTATTATTCCATGAACTATCTGACAAAAACTCTATCAGGGGCGGCAATGTTATTGCCGGCAGCTGCGTTAGCTCAACAACAGAAACCGAATATCATCTTTTTTCTCGTCGATGATATGGGTTGGCTTGATTCATCCGTTCAATACGGCGATAGGATGTATCCGTTAAACCACCGTTACCATACCCCCAACATGCAGAAGCTTGCTGAGAAAGGAACAATCCTATGCAACGCATACGCATGTCCCGTATCATCCCCCACTCGCACTTCCCTGATGTCAGGAATGAATGCTGCGCACTCCGGAATAACAGACTTCACTACTGCAGTTCCCGGTGTACCAAGCGATGCATCCCATGAACCGGATGCCCTGAAGGATGATGTGCTCATTCATCCCGATTGGAATTGGAACGGTATATCTCCATCGGCTGGAGTTCCGCATACAGTACAGGTAACCCCTATGACCCAATTATTAAAAGACGATGGTTATTATACAATTCACGTAGGCAAGGGGCATTGGGCGGCTGCTGGAACTCCCGCGGCAAGTCCATATAATCTCGGATTCTGTGTCAATGTAGCCGGTCAGGTAGCAGGAAAGCCACAAAGCTATTATGGAGAGGAGAACTACGGTAATACAAAAGATAAATGGTCTACATTCTCTACAATGAATCTTACGGAGTATTACGGCACCAATACCCATCTCACAGAAGCTCTGACATTGGAAGCATTGAAAACCCTCGATTACCCGATCAAAAATAATCTGCCGTTCTATCTCTACATGGCGCATCATGGAGTTCATACGCCTATCACACCTGACCCACGTTTTGTGCAAAGATATCTTGACGCCGGACTTGATAATGGACAGGCAAATTACGCTTCATTGGTAGAAGGAGTCGACAAAAGCCTTGGCGACATCATGAATTTCCTTGATAAAAAAGGTATCGCGGATAATACGATAATTATATTTTTAGCTGATAATGGTGGTAACTCCGAGAATAAATCTAAAGGCGGAATACTTCATACCCAGAACGAGCCGCTGAGAGAGGGCAAGGCATCCTGCTACGAGGGTGGCATCAAGGTGCCGATGATGGTATACTGGCCAGGCAAGACTTCTGCCGGTGCACGAGTCAATACCCCGGTAATCGCTGAAGACCTCTACCCTACCATTCTTGATATGGCAGGAATCAAAGATTATAAAACGATTCAGGATGTCGACGGTCTGAGTCTTGTAAATCTCATAACGGATGGCTCTTCAGATATTGACCCTGACAGAGAACTTGTATTTCATTTCCCGCATCAGTGGAAACCTTATCCTTTGGAAGATATAGACTATATGACATCCATGAGGAAAGGGGATTGGAAAATTGTATATCGTCATAGGACCCAGAAACTCGAATTATATAATCTTAAGAAGGACATCAGCGAACGAAATGATGTTGCATCCTCCAACAAGAAAAAACTTAAGGAGATGGCAACAATACTCAGCGACAAACTGCGTAAATGGAACTCTCCTATGCCAAGTTTGCGTAACAATGGCAAGCAAATCCCATATCCGGATGAACTGATATAAGTCAAGCTTGATATACACTCAACATTTCACAATCAGGGCGTGGCTCCGAAAACCGAAGACCACGCCCTGACCTATCAAATTAGAGTTGTGTATTGAGTTGATTATTTATCTTGAAAAAACATTGCAATGGGGATTTCAACTGTAGAGGGTGCTATCGCGGCAATTACTCCGGCACCTGTCGATACGTTGCTGCATTCCCATGTGGGGTCGCCAAGACCTATACCGCCTAATATTCCTGATATACCATCATTGCTGACCCAGACTGACAATACATGCTTATAGTAACTTTCTGAAATAGCATTCAGTGTAAGTAGAATGCTGGATTTGTTCGAATCAAAATTATCCATTGAAGCGACTTCATACTGTATATTGCTCACCCTGATATGAAGTGGATAACTTTTCCCCGCAATCAGTCTGTCTGTGAAAATCGTATATCCTGATGTTTCTGATACAATGGATTCAATTGGAGAGACATGCTCTGTGAATAAAGGTTCTGAATCATACTCAATATAAGCATTGGAAATCATGTTATTCCCGTAGTCATAATTACGTTTATCACCGAACATATAGTAATTATCCATTTCTGCTGGATCCGTAAACCATAATTCAAGTAATGCATCTCCTGTGTACAAGAATTTATCTCCGATCTGATTGGCCTTTACATTCATTACATTCATATCAGTTTTGTCAATATCAACCGGTATGGGTACTCTCACCTCCCCTTCAGCATCACCATATTTCGGACTGTGCGCAGTAATTTTAATCAAATCCCCGGGACTGGGAATATATGAGCATTTATAACCATTCTCATTCTTTAACCACGGTCTTGCAGGATCATTTGCTTCCCAAATGGAAAAATGCGGAGTCTCTACCAATTCCCCATTTACATAAAGAGATACAATCGCATCTTTCAAGACGATATCAATGTCTCTGTCTGGATTCCCTTCCGACCAGCGCCATGTGCGCGTCACAGAGATACGCAGTGGTTCTCCTGTCTTGGCAAGGGCATTGATACAGACTACTGGATCACTTTCAATATCAGGTTCAAAGTCACTGTAGCATGATGTGAACAGTGTCAGAGATAACACTATATAAATTATTCTGTTTAAAAAAGCCATGTGTACGAAATTGATGGGATTGTTGGTAATAATCTTATTTTCTGGAAAACCGGTTTACTTGAATAAGTATATGATACATTTCCGTTACTATACGAACCGTCGTAATACATATAATCTTTATCTGAATAATCAAGCCGCACAGCAATAACATTCATATTACAATATGCATTATAGAGTCCGAAAGTCCAGAAGCCATGCTTTGTATACCTTGTAAAGCTAAGGTCAAGACGATGGTAGAAAGGTAATCGGTAGTTGTTTATATCTGTTTTAAGCATCATATCATAATGCCAAGGGGCGAGATTGGGGTCACTCCAGCATTGGGTAGGGAGTGTGATTCGGTTCCCGCTCATTCCTGTCCACGAAGCTCCGAGTTCCCATTTGTCATTAATCTTCCAGTTAATCATTACATTTATCTTATGCCTGTTGTCAAAACGTGCCGGATATTTCTTGCCGCCATTGCGCTCTGCAAATTGCCTGTCAGCCCATAGAAGCGAATACGCGATATGCCCTGAAAATTTGCCAAACTCCTTGGATACTTTAAAATCAATCCCTTTGGATGTTCCTTTTCCGGATGTTAATTTGGTATCCCACTGATATTCCGGAGGAACGAGATAATATTCATCCCTGTAATCTATAAGATTACGCATCCATTTCATATACCCCTCAACTGAAACTGTGAAAAGATTCATCGGTTTCCAATACACGCCTAATGCAATCTTATCGGCTGTCTGTGGTTTCTGTCCATTAATAATCGGAACCCATTGGTCAGTTGGTAAAGATATTGAACTCTGAGATAACTGATGAACATACTGCACCGTTCTTGAATATCCGCCTTTTATGGCGATATTGTCCACAGGCGTTATATTGAATGCCAATCGCGGAGACAGAACGCTCATGCTCTTTCCTGTTATATTGAATATGCTGTAATGTAAACCGAAGTTGACGTTGAGCATATTACCGACTGAAAGATTATCTTCTGCGTATATGTTGAACTCACGAGCTTTGTAATCCGGGTTGTCATCATTGATTTCAGTTGCAACACCCTCGGCTGTCAGCATCCTGCGGGTTCTTGAAGGCAAGAAGTTATGAAAGGTGAAAGATGTTCCAAAGTTAATTTTATTTGCATCTGATGTTCTCCATTCAAAATCACCCTTCAGAATCCAGTCGGAAATGTTATTATCAGATTTCATATCGCTTGCCGTCAATCCTATCTTGTTTCCTTCATCAAGGTTGGCACTTTCGTCATGAGTGCTCATAGTAGAACTGTATCTTGTATATGCCGCACACAATTTACCCCATAGATTCGGAGTGTAATCATAAATCCATCCGGCAGATGCAAGGATATTGCCCCAGCGCAGTTTAGTGATGTTTTTATCGTAATACCCTTCGATAACACTCTCCGGTGTATGATAAACACCTCTTAGGTAATCTTCTCCATAATATGCCATTGCGTAGATTTTGCTGCGGTCTGAAAATTTATGAGCTATCTTGGCATTGATATCCGTGAATGCATAGCCGAAAGATATGTCGTCATCTCCTTCGTAGCCTGTTGCATTGCGGATAGCGCATATCGGAAGTGTGAGCACATCAAACCAGGAGCGTCTCACAGCAACTGAGAATGTAGTCCTGTCCTTCCATATCGGTCCCTCCAGATGTGCTGCACCGGATGTCAGACCAAGGCGTATGGATCCATGTAGTTTCTTCTGTGATCCATCCCGCGAATAAACATCCATGAATGATGACATTCTTCCATCAAATTTTGAAGGGAACGTAGATTTATAGAAATCAACATTACTTATTGCCTCTGTATTAAAAGCTGAAAACAATCCTCCGAAATGGTTGACCTGATGCAGAGGTATATTATCAAGCATATAAAGATTCTCATCGACATTCCCACCATGAACATACATTCCGGCAAAACCCTCTATTCCTGCGGACACACCCGGTTCAAGCTGAAGAGTCTTGATAATATCCGACTCTCCCAACAATGCCGGAGTCTTTGCTATTATATCCCTTGATATGTTGAGCGCGCCGATATGTGACGACTGCATCGACAATGTCTGATTCTTACTTCCTGTGACTATGACATCCCTTAATATTCCGACTTTTATACTATCTGTATCCGGGATGCGCGGGTTATTCATCTGTCTTGCAACAATCTTATCTCTTTTAACTTTCTTTTTACGCTTAAGCAAAATATTGTTTCCTCTAACCTTGTATGAGATATCAGTATTGCGGAACATTGCACCCAAAATTTTTTTCAACGATTGGTTACTCACATTGACACTTACGCGTAGATCCTTTAGCACATCAGAGGAATATATAAAATTCTTACCACTCTGACGCATAACATCGCTAAATACCTGTGTTGCCGGTGCATTGGTGTAATTAACAGTTATTTTCTGGGCATTAGCAAATACAACGGCTGCCAACACGGCTATAAAAAATATCACAAATCTTTTCATCGTTCTATCTCTATTTCCGTATTTAACAATTCATTGACCGTATCAATGAAATCCTGAGCATTACCTTCATAACTGAGAGTGAGGTATATTTCTTCATCCGGAACATTTGTCAGTTTCACACCATATGCCTCTTCCACTGCCTTTATGACATCAGACAACTTTGCATCATTAAACTCAAGACGAATAATCTCCATAGCTTTGGAATTATCTGCCTTATCGACTATACATTGCTCGGTTGTGACCTCATCCGGCTCTACAGACCTGATTTTGTATGTAATAATGGCAGTTGCTGACAGGGTTACCGCAATGAGCGAAGCCGCCCCCCATCGGATAGCAATTTTCCTGCGATTCCGGAACGCTACTTTGGATTCAAATAATTCCTTCGTTCGGAATGCCCCCTCCTTGAAATGCGCAACTACAAACCTGCACTCTTCTTCAAATTTTTTATCATCGAGCATATTAATCAAACATTTTTATTCATAAGACCCGATGATGTTACATTTCCCCTACGGATAATTAAAATATTTTACAGAAACTGGAGGAAAAATATAGGAATATTCCTTGATCCTGATTTGATACCATAAGCAGCCCTTAATGATTTCAGAGCCTTAGACATTTGATTCTCAACCGTTTTTTCAGTAATTGACAATTCCTCCGCCACTTGTCTGTAAGATAGTCCGTCACGCTTGCACATCAGAAAAATTTCTCGACACCGTTCCGGCAGAGATTCTATAGCTCTCCATAATCTTGCATCCCTTTCAGAAGTATCGATTGACTCATCTGTTACCTCAGGATATGATTCAACTGTCTCAACTTCATGTCGAGCTTTAGTTTCAATGAATTTTAACGAGGCATTTCTCACTGCGGTGTATAGGTACGTCTTCAGATTCTCGGGACAATCACCTTCGGTTATTTTATTCCAGGTTTTAAGGAAAACAGACTGCACAACATCATTGGAGTCATCGACATCTCCGATGATTCTCAACGCAAACATTCCAAGCGGCAGCAGTAACTTTTTATATTCCTCTTCAAATTTGTCCTGAGTCATGATTTCTTAGCAAGATTGGTAGAACTTTTGCAAAATTAGTAAATAATCATAATTCTTGGAACAAAATTTGAGATTAGATGTACATAAAACAGAATGCAAGCGTTTATCAGACAATGAGACTTTATATAGAACTCATTTGCGTGACACGTACAATTCATCATTAAATGGAAAACAAATACATCAGCATAAAGGGCGCAAGAGTCAATAATCTTAAAAATATTGATATAAACCTGCCTCTTAATAAGTTTATTGTTGTGACTGGAGTCAGCGGCAGCGGCAAATCTTCGCTGGCGTTCGACACGTTATATGCGGAAGGACAACGCCGATACGTTGAAAGTCTGTCAGCATATGCAAGACAATTCCTTGGAAGAATGTCAAAACCGGAATGCGACTATATAAAAGGTTTGCCTCCTGCTATTGCCATCGAACAGAAGGTAAATACCCGTAACCCAAGGAGCACCGTCGGCACTGCTACTGAGATATACGATTATCTCCGAATGCTCTTCGCTCGAGTCGGCCACACATTCTCCCCTGTAAGCGGTCTTGAGGTTAGAAAGCATGGAATTGAAGATATGGTCAAGACAGCCCTTTCCTACCCTATTGGAACGAGGATGGCGGTTCTGATTGATATCAAGGTTCCAGAAAACAGGACTTTCGACCAACAACTTGAGATTTATCTCAAGGAGGGATATTCACGTCTTGAAAAGGATGGGACTTTTATCTCCATAGCCGATTTGAGAAATGACGGCACTCCTGAATCATCCGAAGGATACCGTCTTCTGATTGACCGGCTTTCTGTATCCGACAGCAAAGACGAGATATCGCGACTCACCGACTCTGTTGAGACTGCGTATTATGAGGGTCATGACGAGTGTATAATCAAAATATGGGGGGCTGATGGCGTTCATGAACACATGTTCTCAAAAAGATTCATTGCTGATGGAATGGAATTCCGGGAACCAAGCGACCTGATGTTTAATTTTAACAATCCATATGGAGCTTGTCCTGTATGCGAAGGTTTCGGGAAAGTTTTGGGTATCAGTGAAGATCTTGTGATACCTAATAAAACTCTTTCAATATATCAAAACGCGGTGAAATGTTGGAACGGAGATAAGATGAATGAGTGGAAAACAAGACTTATCCATCTTGCACCTCATTTTAATTTCCCGATTCATACCCCGTACATGGATCTGACTGAAAGTCAGAAAGATTTCCTCTGGCATGGCAATAGTCACTGGGAGGGAATAGACGGCTTCTTTAAATGGATTGATTCACGACAGGATAAAATTCAATATCGCGTTCTCAAGGCTCGCTACAGAGGGAAAAGCACTTGTCCTGAATGTCATGGATCAAGACTCAGGAAAGATGCCGATTATGTAAAAGTGGCTGGCAAAACGATTTCTGAGCTGGTAAAGATACCGGTATCAGAGCTTACAGAGTTTTTCAAGAATATTAAACTGAATGAAACTGACAGCCGAATAGCCGCAAGACTTCTTGTGGAGATCAACCAACGTCTCGGGTTCCTGAATGACGTAGGTCTCGGTTATCTTACGCTTGATAGATTGTCGTCAACTCTATCCGGAGGAGAGAGTCAACGCATCAATCTCGCCACATCTTTAGGCAGTTCTCTCGTGGGTTCATTATACATTCTTGATGAACCAAGCATTGGGTTACATTCACGCGACACTGACAGGCTTATTCGCGTATTGCGCAATCTGCAGCAAATTGGAAACACTGTTGTTGTCGTCGAGCACGATGAGGAGATAATGCTGGCTGCAGATGAAATAGTGGATATCGGTCCTGATGCCGGAAGGCTCGGCGGTAAGATTGTGTTTGAAGGAAATCTTCCCGAGATTCTTAAAGGTGGTGATGCCAACGGATCATATACCGTGGATTATCTGCGTGGAGACAGAACAATAGATGTCCCGAAACTCAGGCGTCCATGGAAACAATTTATCGAGGTTGAAGGAGCTGCTGAAAACAATCTTAAGAATATAAATGTCAGGTTTCCACTTGGAATCATGACAGTGGTATCAGGTGTGAGCGGAAGCGGAAAATCAACACTCGTGCGCGAGATATTATACAAAGCAGTAGTTAGGGCTCTCGGTGAAACAGGCGACATTCCCGGCACTCATCGCGCGTTGTCTGGCGATATTCGCACTGTCAAATCAGTGGAATTCGTTGACCAGAATCCAATAGGAACATCCTCCAGAAGTAACCCCGCCACATATTTGAAAGCATATGATGAGATAAGGAAACTATTTGCTGAACAACAGCTTTCCAAACAGATGGGGTTCTCCCCTGCTTATTTCTCCTTTAACACTGAAGGTGGACGTTGCGAGGAATGCAAGGGTGAAGGTGTTATCACAATCCCGATGCAGTTTATGGCAGACATAGAGGTGCCTTGTGAGGTATGCCATGGAAAAAGATTCAAACAAGAGGTGCTTGATGTGGAATATCGAGGCAAGAATATTTATGACTTCCTAGAGATGACTGTCAATCAAGCTATTGAATTCCTGTCTGAATCAAACGGTGCTCAAGAGAAACGTATAGTTAAGAAGCTTAAGCCGTTGCAGGATGTCGGTCTCGGATATATCAAGTTAGGTCAATCATCATCAACTCTTTCCGGAGGTGAGAACCAGAGAGTGAAACTTGCATATTTCATGTCGCTCGAAAAGAATGACCATACGTTATTCATATTTGATGAACCAACTACCGGTCTTCATTTCCACGATATTTCCACATTACTCAAATCCCTCAACAGACTCGTTGAGAAGGGTAACACTGTGCTTATAATTGAGCATAATATGGACGTCATAAAGAGTGCGGACTGGCTTATAGACATAGGTCCAGAAGGTGGAGATGCCGGTGGATATATAGTTGCGGAAGGCACCCCGGAACAGGTTGCTGAAGTCAAAGAATCATATACAGGTCAATTCTTAAAAGATAAGTTGAAATGAGATTATTGTATTACGTTGTCGTGTTGTTTGTTGCGACATTATGTATGTCATCATGCGTAAAAAAGAAAAACAATTCATTACGCGTGGAGGCCAGAGAACTATATACGGAAAGTCTGAATCTTGCCAACCTGTACGTTGACAGTATTTCCAAAGCCACAGACAGCACTACCCTGCTCGGTATATGTGAGCGTTATGACAACATACTTACAAAACTGAATTATTCTTACTCTGCAGGCGCTGATTATGAGATGTCTGAAGGGGAAAACGACACACTTACAAACCTTTCAAACCGGTTCGTGACAATTAGAGACTCTCTTCTTTATGCCTTCGCTCACCCGCCTGTCGAAGAGGGTGATTCAGCTACAACTCTCATCTCGCAGGAATTGCAATCAAACTGAAGACGGAATCGATTCCGTCCTGATTTTATATAGAATGGTTCCCGGGCATTTTTATATGCATCCGAGCCATTCTTATTTTTTTTACATATACCCAGTTCCCTTCGCAGGCAGTAACGGGTAGTCATCACTACGGTATCCTCTTTGGGCAATCCGCTGACTTCTATAGCCATCATGTCAGTGGAAGACCCATGATCTGAATAAAATTTTTCAGCAAACTTATTAGCCACATTTTCTTCCGTACCAAGAACATCTGAGATATATTTTGCCTCTAAATTTTCTTTGCGACGATAACTAAACGGATAAGTTGCAATATTCGCAGCATCCAATGCCTCTATCAATCTCCGTTTAAGCGCATTTAGCTGAGATGCCGGAATAAAAGTACTGTCCGATAAATTGTTATTAAAATTTCTCAGGCGATATATTGTATTTCCTAATTTCCCAAGAATTTTCTCGGGTTCCATCCTTTTCTGAGCCACTGACTTATCAACATCGAGAGGTAATCTTACCTTTACTCCCCTTTCATCAGAGGCGGAGATACCTGTTTCATCAATCTCAATGTCCACACTGACCGAACGTTTCGCGGTAGGTTTTGCCAAAGCGGTCTGCCACGCTATGTCAAAAGTTCGCCGAATTTCTGCACCGGGGGGTAGAAAGAAAGGTTTAGCTCCAACAATCCTCCCTTTCTCAATCTTGTTTACCCGAACACCTTCGTATTCGCCGTGAGCATTCATAAAGCTTATGCCGTCACCGTTATTAAGCGAGGATATGTCCGTTATTTTTTCACCCATTGATTTGGGGGTCAGCATTGAAGCGATCCTTTGATTTTGCCTGCCTTCCTGAAAATAAGTCGTGAACCCTCTGTTAAAACTTTTTTCAGGATCCGGCTCAAACGTGATCTCGCTTACTCCCAAAGATGATCGGCAATACTTATCAGGATTAGATGATATGATACTATCAAGAATATTGCGGTAGTATGCAGTTATATTTTTTACATATGATGCATCTTTTAAACGTCCCTCTATCTTAAACGATGAAACACCAGCCTCGACAAGATCCACCATATTAGATGATGCGTTGAAATCTCTGAGAGACAACAGATATTTATCCTTCAACAATACTTTTCCATCTGAATCCATCAGGTCATATGAAAGTCTGCACATTTGTGAGCACTCGCCGCGGTTGGCGCTTCGTCGTGTCTTTACCTGGCTTGCTCTGCATTTCCCGGAATAGCTGACGCACAATGCTCCATGAACAAAACATTCAACCGGGACATCTACATTCTTACATATCTCTGAGATTTCAGATATTGATAATTCCCGCGCAAGCACTATTTGAGAAAATCCGCTTTCTTCCAAAAACTTAGCTTTCTGAATATCCCTGGTATCACATTGTGTACTCGCATGAAGTTCTATAGGTGGAATATCCATCCGCAATATACCCATGTCCTGAACGATTATCGCATCCACCCCACACCGGTAAAGATCTCTGATAAGAGATTCCACTTTTGAAATCTCATTATCATAGACCAAAGTGTTGACAGTAATATACACCTTGGCACGATATTGATGAGCGAAAGCAACTACTTCCGCAATATCATCCACTGTATTTGCCGCGCTTTTTCGTGCGCCATGGCTTGATGCTCCCATATATACAGCATCGGCTCCATGAAGTATGGCTTCAATGGCAACCTGTTTATCTGCCGCCGGTGACAATAGCTCAAGACATCTCATTGCTCTACCTTACTTTTTAAACATTCTGTCAATGTTTCGCTTATCCTCTCGTTCGCGTATTGACTGACGCTTGTCATATTGCTTCTTACCGCGTCCTATTCCGATCTGCATCTTGGCAAGACCACGCTCATTTATAAAAACGCGCATCGGCACTATTGTAAAACCGGCATCCTCCGCCGATTTGGCAATTTTCGCAATCTCTTTCTTATTCAGGAGAAGTTTTCTGTCACGCCTTGCAACGTGATTATTATACGAGCCGTAGAAATATTCCGATATATTCATACCTTTAACCCATACTTCTCCTCTTTCAACTACACAATATGTATCTGTCAGAGACGCTTTGCCATCACGGATTGATTTGATTTCAGTTCCGGTAAGTACAATCCCTGCTATGTAAGTGTCAGAAATCTCATAATCGAATCTGGCACGTTTATTCTTTATATTTACCTGATCAGCTTTCATTTCAAATTACTTCTAATAAATCAGAAAACACCCAATTCCAAAAAATCGGTCCACCGATTATAAGGAATGAGAGTATTCCACTTGTCGCAGCTTCCTTATCTTTCTGCACTCTGAATAATTTAACGCCTTTACATGCTATATATATTGTCCATAACGGCAAAAAAGCTAAAATAGGGCCTGCCATCGGAAATAATCTGAAGATTATATAAAATAATGTCAATGTCGACATATTCAGCATGGCGTATTCTTTACCGAAATATGTGTGCATCACATGCCTTGCTTCCTTTGGAAGAATCATACCGCCGAAAAGCAACACTGTAAAATAACCGAAAAAGAATGTTATGAACGTTATCACTGCCGGTGCCAACAGATCCACGAAGTTAGAATCCGTCTCATGGATTAAAGCCATAAACTCGGAAAGCGATGCAATTATAAGCAAAGGATAGAAACATCCGGAAGCAATCTTTTCAACTGAGTATTTACATCTCTTTACCTGTTTCCAACCATCTACCGGATTGGCCAGGACCTTAAAAAGCAGACCAGCCACCGATGGATTAGATGATTTTCGCGATTGTTCTCCTTGCCATGCTATCGGGTCATCATCTTCTTCATCCTCCAATACATATTCTCCATCTGCAGAGTCTTCCGATGGAATTACATATTCCTCCTGCAATTCAGTGCCATCACCTTGATATGTCAATTTTTCATCATCGAGAGAATAAAGATTGTCTTCGTCCATAAAATTAGGGTAATCAGATGATTGAGGGAGCGGTGGCAAAATGCCGCCG
>OFFM01001514.1_pt1 | contig 12633 bp, 12 predicted proteins | sample 1521401 | NCBI WGS metagenome assembly OFFM01 (sample SAMEA3504118, study PRJEB24116) | mouse gut metagenome | biome: mouse gut; feature: mouse-associated habitat; material: faeces | place: Denmark | collected 2011
CCCCCGACCCTCTGCTTGTAAGGCAGACGCTCTGAACCAGCTGAGCTAAGCGCCCTCAGTGTTATCGCTGATTGACGGTGCAAAGGTACGCACTTTTTTGATACCTGCAAATTTTTTGACGATTTTTTTTGAGCAAAGCACATTTTTTTGATTGTTTTTGTGCGGTTGTCGAAATTTTCCTATCTTCGCCAATAGAAAACAATAATCCCCGCACATATGTCGCAAGGTAAAATAATCGTGATTTCGGCCCCCTCGGGCAGCGGAAAATCCACCATTATCAACTCTATACTCGAAGAAGGCTGCTTCGACCTCGATTTCTCGGTATCAGCCACCAACCGCAATCCACGCCCCGGCGAGGAAGATGGCGTGCACTATCATTTCCTGTCGACCGAGGAGTTTCGCAATGCGGTCGATTCGGGTCAGTTTATCGAGTGGGAGGAAGTGTACCCCGGCCGATATTACGGCACACTGCGCAGCGAGATAGACCGTATGCTCAGGCACGGACACAATGTGATACTTGATATAGACGTGCGCGGCGCGCTCAATGTAAAGAAAATCTACGGCGATACCGCCCGCACCATATTCATCGCTCCGCCCAGCATCGAGGAGCTCCGCCGCCGCCTCGAGCAGCGCGGCACCGACGATGCCGACCGCATCGCCACCCGCGTCGGCCGCGCGGCCTATGAGATAAACCTCGCTCCGGAGTTTGACGAGCGTGTGGTCAACGACGACCTCGACACCGCCATCGCCCGCACCAAGGAGCTTATATCGGCACACATCGACAACTGACCCCGCCGCCATGCAGACAGTCGGAATACTGGGCGGCAGCTTCAACCCCGTCCATCTCGGCCATCTCATGCTGGCGTCGTATCTTACCCAATGGGGCTATGTCGACCAGGTGTGGCTCACCTTGTCGCCGCTCAATCCTCTGAAGGATGCCTCCGAGCTCATCGCCGACACAAAGCGGCTGGCCATGCTCAATATAGCCACCAAGGGCGCCGTGGGGCTCGACGTGTGCGACATCGAGCTCACCATGCCCACACCCTCCTACACCATCAATACCCTCGACCTGCTGGCGCGCAGGTATCCCGACCGTCGCTTCCGCCTCATCATCGGCAGCGACAACTGGGCCATCTTTGACCGCTGGCGCGAGTATGGCCGCATACTCGACACTTACGGGGTGATAGTGTATCCGCGCCCGGGCTATCCCGTGTCGCGCGAGGAAGCCCGCAACGTGATGGGCATGACGCTGGCGGAGGCGCCCACCGTAAATCTGTCGAGCACCATGGTACGCGACGCCATCGCAGCCGGCAAAGATATGATGTACTTCCTGCCCCCGGCTGTGTACAAATATATCAACGAGCACAAACTATACCGCAAATGACCACCAATCAGATTGCCTTCCTGGCGCTGTGCAACGAATACTGCGCCGCCGCGGAGACACCTGCATTTGACGATGCGCGCGACTTGGCCTGGCGTATGCTGCGCCTGCTCCCGCGCATCTATATCTGCGCATCCGACATACGCGCCGATGCCGATGCCATCCCCGATACGTTTATCGCGCCGGCCCTCGACGAGCGCCACTACGATGAGGTGCGCCACCGTCTTGAGGCTGTGCTGGGCGAGGACGACACGTATCTTGAGGTCTTTGAGCAAGACATGAAATACAGCGATACCCCCATCGGGGCGAGCATCGCCGAGGGGCTGGCCGATTTATTCCAGGTATTCTACAACGCCGTCGAGGCTCTGCGCGATGCGCCCGACGAGCTTGCCGACGATATTTTCGCATCCATAAGCGACGACTTTGCATCGTACTGGTCGCAGACGCTGTGCAATGTCATGCGTCCGCTCAACCATATCCTCAACAACTGAACCCATGACTGACTACAAAGACCTCGCGGCATTTCTCGATGCCTCTCCCGTCAACTTCCTGGCCGTGGCCACCCTGCGCTCGCATCTCGACGCCGCCGGTTTTACCGAGCTGCGCATGTGCGACGTCTGGCATCTGCGCCCCGGCGACCGCCGCTATGTGGTGAAAAACGACTCCGCAATCTTTGCGTTTGTCGTGGGCGAGGGTGAGTCGCCGGTGCCGTTCCGCATCATATCGGCCCACTCCGACTCGCCGGGCTTCCGCCTCAAGCCGTCGTGCGAGATACTTTGCGAGGAAAATGTGGTCAAGCTCAATACCGAGGTGTATGGCGGTCCGATACTTTATACATGGTTTGACCGTCCTCTGTCGCTTGCCGGCAGGGTGATACTGCGCGGCGACGATCCGCTGCACCCCGAGCACAGGCTCGTGCGCTTTGACCGTCACCTGCTCACCATACCTCACCTGGCAATACACTTCAACCGCGCCGTCAACGAGGGCAATCCGCTCTCCAGGCAAAAAGACATGTTGCCGGTGCTGGGCCGCGTCGCCGACGCCTCGCAGGCCCGCGGCCTTGTCACGCGCATGGTGGCCGCCAAGCTCGGGGTCGACGTAGACTCAATCCTCGACTACGACCTGTCGCTCTACGATACCACGCGGGCCTGTGTTACGGGCCTCAACGGCGAGTATATCACCGGCGGCCGTATCGACGACCTGTCGATGGCCCATGCAGCGATGTGCGCTCTGCTCGACACGGCGGCCGAGAGCAAGCCGTATACACGCGTGATGGCTATATTTGACAACGAGGAGACCGGCTCGGGCACCAAGCAGGGCGCGGCATCGCCTATGCTCGACTATATATTGCGGCGGGTGGCTGCGGCCACCGGCGGCGAGTCGGAGCAGGATTACTTCCGCGCGGTCGACCGCTCATTCATGGTATCGGCCGACGATGCCCACGGTCTGCACCCCAACTATCCCGAGAAGCAAGACCCCACCAATCATCCTCTGCTCGGAGGTGGCCCGGTCATCAAGATAAATGCCAACTGCAAGTACATGACCGACGCCGACTCAGCTGCGGTATTTGCCGACCTGTGTGGCCGCGCCGGTGTGCCGGTGCAATACTTTGTAAACCACAGCGACAGCGCCGGCGGCTCCACGCTGGGCAATATCCTCACCTCGCAGATACCCCTGCGCGGCGTGGACATGGGCGCTGCCATATGGGCGATGCACTCAGTGCGCGAGACGGCCTCGCTGGCCGACCACGCCATGATCATCCGAGTGTTTGATACCTTCTTTACCGTCTGATTAGAGGCGGCGCTGCAGGTGATCCATCATCACGCCTGCAAACGGCCGTTCGCCAGCCTTGCCGAAGCCGAGCCGGGTGTAGAGGCGATATGCGCCTGTATTGGGTACGTCGACGAGCAGCCCGAGCGGCTTGCCTGAGCCTGCATGGCGCTCAGCGGCGGCCTCGATGAGGCGGCCGGCAAGGCCTTTGCCGCGGTATCCGGGAAATACGGCGAGGCTGTCGAGATATATCTCGCCCGGGTCGGTCTCGGCCTCGAGGGAGTCGTCGAAATGAAGGCCGAGCACCCTGGCGGCGACCTCAAAGAATGAGCGCCGCAACTCAAGCAGACGGGCGCCGTCGTAGCTTACCAATACGCCGGCCACGCGGCCCTCGGCATCGGTGGCTACAAGGGTATTGAGATAGCTGTACTGTGAGTCTGTGCGCGCGGCAAGCTCGGTGAAGGCTTCCAGGGCCAGATGGCGGCGGTCTTCACCGCCGGCAAGGCTCAGCTCGATTTCCTCACCTACGGCCATGAGCACTGCCTGCGCGATGTAGGGGGCGTGCTCGGGGCGAGCGGGAGATATGGTGATGTCGGTCATGGATGATGGAATGTATGGCATGTATGTTTCAGAGTGCGCCGCGGGTGCGCAGGGCGTCGGTGGCGGCGTTGATATACTCGTCGGCGGCGTGGCCGTAGCCGGCCTCGCGCAACTTGTGCTCACGGGCCTTGATAGCCAGCATCGCCTCCTGGCGCTCCATGCTCCCGGCCGGAGCCGCGAGGGCCTTGTCGGCGTCGGAGCGGCCGCGCTCTATAGCCTGTGGCACCGGCTTGCGGAAATCTCCGCCGCCGCGCATCAGCGACAGGTCGTCGGCACAGGCGCGGGAGATGACGGCCATCACCACCACTACTATCAGCGCGGCGATGGAGCAGAGCAGGGCGAGGCGGCCCTTGTGTATGCGGCGCCGTGGCCGGCGCTTGCGGCGCGTATCGCCGCGACGGGTGGGGGATGGTCTGGTCATAAGCAGCGCAAATGTAGCGAAAAACACCGATACGGGCCGCAATGCAAGTGTGAAGAAAAATAAAAAGCAGCCGCGCGCTTGCAGTTTCGGGGAAAATTTCTACCTTTGCAGTCGCAATCAATGCAAGACCAAACAAATTACTAACAGTTAATGGCAACAAAAATCAGATTACAACGCCACGGTCGCAAGAACTACGCGTTTTATCCTATTGTTATCGCCGATAGCAGGGCACCACGAGATGGTAGATTTATTGAAAGGATAGGTTCCTATAATCCGAACACTAATCCTGCTACAATCACTCTTAACTTCGAGCGGGCCTTGTATTGGGTAAATGTGGGTGCACAGCCCACCGACACCGTGCGCACTATCCTCAGCAACGAGGGTGTGCTGCTCATGAAGCACCTCCAGGGCGGCGTCCGCAAGGGCGCGTTCGACGAAGCAGAGGCTCAGCGCCGCTTCGACGCCTGGAAGCAGAAAAAGCAGGCTGCCGTAGACCACCTGCGCGCCGATATGGCCGACAAGCGCGAGCTCGCCGCCAAGGAGCGCCTCGCGGCTGAGGAAGCCAAAAACAAGGCCAAGGCTGAGGAAGTAGCCAAGAAGAAGGCTGAACTCGCCGCCGCCAAAGCCGAGGCTGAAGCCGCCGCTAAAGCAGAAGAGGCTCCCGCCGAAGGCGAAGCTACCGAAACTCCCGCTGCCGAATAAGCTCCCTTTGTAGGCAAGCGTCCAATGAGATTCTCCTAAAGAGGGGTGAGTCGGCTATCGCTGACCCGCCCCCTCTTTGCTTTTATCAGATACCACTCCTTTCTTAATAATATACACATCTTCACCCCGATATGAAGAAGTTTGCAGAATATAACGCCCTCAACCTGCCGCAGCTCAACCGCGAGATGCTCGACGCATGGAAAGCCGAGGGGCTCTTTGAGCGCAGTGTGGCCGAGCGTGCCGGCGCTCCGTCTTTCGTATTCTTCGAGGGTCCGCCCTCGGCCAACGGTATGCCCGGCATCCACCATGTGATGGCCCGTACCATCAAGGATATATTCTGCCGATACAAGACCATGAAGGGCTTCCATGTGAAGCGCAAGGCCGGCTGGGATACCCACGGTCTGCCCGTGGAGCTCGGGGTGGAGAAGTCGCTCGGTATCACCAAGGAGGATATCGGCCGCAAAATCAGCGTCGACGAGTACAATGATGCCTGCCGCCGCGAGGTGATGAAGTATACCCGCGAGTGGGAGACTCTCACCGACTCCATGGGTTACTGGGTCGACCTTAAAGACCCCTACATCACTTACGACAACCGCTATATCGAGTCGGTATGGTGGCTGCTGGCCCAGCTCTACAAGAAGGGCTACCTCTACAAGGGCTATACCATACAGCCTTACTCGCCTGCCGCCGGTACCGGCCTCAGCTCGCATGAGCTCAACCAGCCCGGTTGCTACCGCGATGTGAAAGACACCACTTGCATAGCCCAGTTTGAGGCTCTCGACCCCAAGCCCGAGATGACAGGGTGGGGCAAGCCTTACTTCATCGCATGGACCACCACACCCTGGACTCTGCCCTCCAATACCGCCCTGTGTGTGGGTCCGTCGATAGAGTACTCGGCCGTGCGCACTTACAATAAATATAGCGGCGAGCCCGTCACTGTGGTGATTGCCACCGAGCTTATCTCCAAGGTGCTCAATCCCAAGGCTGCCGGCATCGCCCTCTCCGAGTACAAGCCCGGCGACAAGCTCGTGCCCTATGAGGTGGTCGGCACATACAAGGGTACCGATCTGGTGGGCATGACTTACCGCCAGCTCATCCCCTGGATGTGGCCCGACGAGGGCGGCTTCCGCGTGATTCCCGGCGACTATGTATCGACCGAAGACGGTACCGGCATCGTGCACATCGCAGGTACTTTCGGCGCCGACGACAAGCGCGTGTCGGCTCTCAACGGTATCCCGCCCATGGAGCTGGTCAACCGCGCCGGCAAGATAGTGCCGATGGTCGACCTCAAGGGCCGCTTCTATATGCTCGACGAGCTCGACCCCGCCTTTGTGGCCTCGCACGTCGATGTCGATGCATACACTCCCTGGCAGGGCAAGTATGTCAAAAATGCGTATGACCCTGACAAGACCGATGCCGACATGAGCCTCGATGTCGAGATATGCCTTTACCTCAAGGAAAAGGGCCTCCTCTTCACATCGGAGAAGCATACCCACTCCTATCCCCACTGCTGGCGTACCGACAAGCCCGTGCTATACTACCCGCTCGACAGCTGGTTTATCCGCACCACGGCCGCCCGCGACCGCCTCATCGAGCTCAACAAGACCATCAACTGGAAGCCCGCCTCGACCGGCAGCGGCCGATTTGGCAAGTGGCTCGAGAATCTTCAGGACTGGAATCTGTCGCGCTCGCGCTACTGGGGTACGCCTCTGCCCGTATGGCGCACCGAGGATGCCTCGGAGGAGATGATAATCGAGTCGGTGGAGCAGCTCTGCGCCGAGATAGACCGCGCCGTCGAGGCCGGACTGATGAACTCGAATCCTCTGCGCGACAAGGGCTTTGTGCCCGGCGACTATTCGGCCGACAATTACAAGCTCATCGACCTGCACCGCCCCTATGTCGACTACATCGTACTGGTGTCGCCCTCGGGCAAGCCCATGCACCGCGAGCTCGATCTCATCGATGTATGGTTTGACTCCGGCTCGATGCCTTACGCGCAGATACACTATCCCTTTGAGAATAAAGATGCGCTCGAAAACGGCGAGATGTACCCGGCAGATTTCATCGCCGAGGGCGTCGACCAGACCCGCGGATGGTTTTTCACCCTGCACGCCATCGCCGGCATGATATTTGACCGCGTGTCGTACAAGGCCGTGGTATCCAACGGCCTCGTGCTCGACAAAGACGGCAACAAGATGTCGAAGCGTCTGGGCAACGCCGTAAATCCCTTTGAGGCCATCGAGAAGCTGGGCTCCGACCCGCTGCGCTGGTATATGATAGCCAACTCATCGCCCTGGGACGACCTCAAGTACGACCCGGCAGGCGTCACCGAGGTGGGCCGCAAGCTCTTCTCGACACTCTTCAACACATACTCGTTCTTTGCCCTGTATGCCAATGTCGACGGCTTTACCGGCGCCGAGGAGCAGGTGCCCATGTCGGAGCGTCCCGAGATTGACCGCTGGATCATCTCGGTGCTCAACTCGCTCGTGGCCCAGGTCGACGAGGCTCTGGCCGACTACGAGCCTACCCGCGCCGCCCGCGCCATCAACGACTTTGTGCTCTACAACCTCTCCAACTGGTATGTGCGCCTCAACCGCAAGCGCTTCTGGGGCGGCGGTCTTACCCGCGACAAGCTCGCGGCTTACCAGACACTCTATACCTGTCTGCTCACCTTGTCGAAGCTCATCGCGCCGGTGGCTCCATTCTATACCGACCGCCTGTACCGCGACCTGACCTACGTCGACGGCAAGCCCACCGCCAAGACATCGGTGCACCTCGACGACTTCCCCGTGGCCGATACCTCGGCCATCGACGCCGAGCTGGAGCAGCGCATGTCGCTGGCCCAGCGCCTCACATCGATGGTGCTCTCGCTGCGCCGCAAGGTCAACATCAAGGTGCGCCAGCCCCTGTCGACCATGCTCGTGCCCGTGAGCGACGATGCCACCCGCCGTCTTGTCGACTCCATGGCAGAGCTTATCCTCACCGAGACCAATGTGAAAAATCTCAAGATTGTCAACGACGAGGAGGGTGTGCTCGTAAAGCGGGTGAAGCCCGACTTCAAGACCCTGGGCAAGCGTCTGGGCAAGCGCATGAAGGCTGCCGCCGCGGCCATCGGCGCCATGGACCAGCACACTATCGCCCGTCTTGAGCGCGAGGGATTTGTGGAGCTCGACATCGAGGGCGAGCCCACCCGCATCGAGGCTACCGACGTCGAAATCATCTCGGAGGACATCCCCGGCTGGCTCGTGGCCAACGACGGCCCGCTCACCGTGGCCCTCGACGTGACCATCACCGACGACCTGCGCCGCGAGGGTATAGCCCGCGAGATCATCAACCGTGTGCAGAATATCCGCAAAGACCGAGGCTACGATATCACCGACCGCATCACCCTGACATTTGTGCCCGCCGAGGGTCTCGACGCGGTGCTCGCCGACTACTCCGACTATATCGCCCGCCAGGTGCTCGCATCGGCGGGGGTGGCGACCGAGCCGGTGGCCGCCGGTACCGAGGGGCTGGAGCAGCTCGATATCGACGGTCTCAAGCTGGAAGTGCTTATCCGCTTATCTTGATATAATACCATGACTGAAAAAACACGCTACACTGACGAGGAGCTCGAGGAGTTCCGTCAGATTATACTCGACAAGCTCGACAAGGCTCAGCACGAGTATGACAATCTTTGCCGCTCGCTCAATGGCAAGGACGGCAATGATGTGGCCGACACCTCACCCACATTCAAAGTGCTTGAGGAGGGCGCCTACACTCTTGGCAAGGAAGAAGCCGCACGACTGGCCGAGCGTCAGCGTGTGTTTATCAACCATCTGCGCGCGGCCCTCGTGCGTATCGACAACAAGACATACGGCGTGTGCCGCGTGACAGGCAAGCTCATCCCCAAGGAGCGCCTGCGCATCGTGCCCCACGCCACCCTGTCGGTCGAGGGCAAGGAGCAGCAACAGAAAAATAAATGATGGCGGCGCCGACCCGGAAATATGCCCTCGTGGCCTCGGCCGTGGCAGTCGCCGTGATAGTGATCGACCAGATTGTCAAGATTTGGATCAAGACACATTTCTATCTGGGCGAGAGCATGCCGGTGCTGCCGTTTTTTGAGCTGCGGTTTGTGCAAAACAACGGTATGGCCTTTGGCATGGAGCTGGGCAGCAAGCTGTTTCTGACGCTGTTCCGCATAGCCGTGGTCGGCCTGCTCATATGGTACATATGCCGGCTGGCGCGGCGCCGTGCCGTGCCGGTCGGATATGTGGCCGTGCTGTCGCTGATAGCTGCCGGAGCCTTTGGCAATATCATCGACTGCGTATTCTACGGGCAGATATTCAGCAACCCCATGCCGCCCTTCGTGGCCGACTTCGTGCCCTGGGGCGAGGGCTATGCTCCCGTATTCCGCGGGCTTGTGGTCGATATGCTGTACTTCCCGCTTTTTTCGTTTACGTGGCCATCGTGGCTGCCCGTAGTAGGCGGGTCGGAGTTTTCGTTTTTCGACCCCGTATTCAATATCGCCGACTCGGCCATCACCGTGGGCATGGCTCTGCTCATCATATTCTATACCCGCTATATCCCCTTAGGCGACAAGAAGGATGCGTAAGCTGGTGCATGCGACAATGGCCGCTCTGGCCGCTGCGGCCGCGGGGTGCTCGGGTACACCGGGCGGTGTGGTGCCGCCCGAGAGTATGGCGCGCCTGATGGCCGACATGCGAGTGGCCGGAGCGGTGGTGAGCGTCAACTCGGGCCAGTACCGCAGCGACTCTGCCAAGCAGGTGCTACGGCGCGCGGTGTTGATGCGCCACGACGTGAGCGAGGCCGATTTCGACTCGTCGCTCGTGTGGTATGGCCACAATATCGGCAAATACCAGGAAGTGACCCAGCGCAGCATCGAGTTGCTCGAGGAGCGGCTTGCCGCGGTCGGCTCCGTAGCCGGCGGCGTGATGTCGGTCTCGGGCGACTCGGTCGATGTATGGAGCTCCGCACAGGCTTATGTGATAGACCGCCGGTCGCCCTCGCAGTACATCACCTTTGCCATCGATGCCGACCGCAATATGGAGGCCGGCGATGTATATACCTGGCGTCTGAAGCTCGTCACGGCTCCGCAGTCGGCTGCCTGGGCGGTCAGTGCCGAGTATGCCGACGGGGCTGTGGAGGTGCAGAATATGTCGATACCCTCGACCAATACTCGTCCCGAGCTGATATTCCATACCGACTCCACCCGCGAGCTGCGCAGCATACGCGGCTGGCTGCGCGTCGACCGCGACGCCCATCGCCCTGTATACATCGACAGTGTATCGCTGGTGCGCAGGCGCGCAGACGGCCCAGCGCCGCGCAATTACCGTCAATTCATCTACAATGCCCCCGATACCGACCCATCCCCGGAGCCGGCCGACACGACCGCTGCCGCCGGCTGAGCGCTGGCTCTCGCGACATGTGTGGCTCGACGGGCGCGACTGCGGCCTCGCCACAGTATGTATGTGCCGGGGCCGGGTACATGTCGAGCCATTTGAGAGAGAGACGCCCGGCACGGCATATGTCGACGGCGACATAATCATCCAAGACAATCAAATATTATTGATATGAAACCAAGACTAATCACCATCGCCACCGCCGCCCTCGTGGCCGCATCGGTGGCTGTGCTGCCCTCTTGCAAGAAGAAAGAAATGCACACCAATCCATTCCTGGAGGAGTATGACACCCCCTACGGCATACCTCCCTTTGACAAAATCACCACAGCCGACTATCTGCCTGCCCTGCGCGAGGGTATCCGCGTGCAGCGCGAGGCCATCGACTCGATAGTCGCCAGCACGGAGACTCCCACATTTGAGAATACCGTCATGGCGTATGAGGATGCCGGCGACTTGCTCAACAAGGTGGTGCTCGTGTTTGGCGCCCTGGAGGAGTCCAACTCGTCTGACGAGATGGTGGCCATCGCCGAGGAGTTTTATCCCGAGCTCACCCGCTCGCAGGATGAGATATCGATGAACGCCGGCCTCTTTGACCGCTTCAAATATCTCTACGAGCACCGCGACAGCATCGGCCTGACACCCGACCGTCGCCTGGCAGTCGAGAAGTATTACAAAGACTTTGTGCGCAACGGCGCCCTGCTCAACGACGAAGACAAGGCCCGCCTGTCGGAGCTCAATACCGAGCTTGCAGGTCTCTTCCTGACATTCAACAAAAATCTGCTCGACGCCACCAACGCATTCAGCATCGTGGTGGAAGACAGCGCCCGCCTGGCCGGCCTGCCCGCCAATGTGGTGGCTGTCGCTGCCGAGGAGGCCGCATCGCGCGGTCTCGGCGAGGGCAAGTGGGTATTCACGCTCCACGCGCCCAGTCGCCTGCCCGTGCTCCAGTATGCCGCCGACCGCGAGCTGCGCCGTCAGATGTACGAGGGTTACACCACTCTGGCCTCCGATGGTGAGCACAACAATCTGCCCGTAATCAACAAGATACTCCAGGCACGCGCCAAGAAGGCCAAGCTGCTGGGCTTCGATACCTTCGGCGCATATATGACCGACAATGTGATGGCCGGCAGCGTCGATGCCGCCCGCAATCTGCTCATGCAGATCTGGAAGCCCGCCGTGAAGAAGGTCGGCGAGGAAGTGGCCGAGATGCAGGCCCTGGCCGATGCCGAGGGTGCCGGTATCACCATCGAGCCTTGCGACTATTACTATTATGCCGAGAAGGTGCGCGCCCACATGTACAATCTCGACGAGAACGAGGTGCGCCAGTACTTCTGCGTGGATTCCGTGCGCAACGGTATCTTCAATATGGCCGACCGTCTGTATGGCGTGAAGTTTACCGAGATGCCCGATGCACCCAAGTACTGCGATGAGGTGACCGTATACGACGTGACCGATGCCGCCACCGGCGAGCACATCGCTGTGTTTATGACCGACTACTTCAGCCGCGCCTCCAAGCGCCAGGGTGCATGGATGAGCGAGTTCAAAGGCTCGTGGACCGAGCCCGACGGCACCTCGTCGCGTCCTGTAATCTTCAACGTGGCCAACTTTGCACGCCCGACCGCCGACGCTCCCTCGCTGCTCAGCATCGACGACGTGCAGACGATGTTCCATGAGTTTGGCCACGGTCTCCACGGCATGCTCACCCGCGCCGCTCTCAAGAGCCAGGCCGGCACCAATGTCGACCGCGACTTCGTAGAGCTGCCCTCGCAGATACACGAGCACTGGGCGCTTGAGCCCGAGCTGCTCCGCACCTATGCCCGCAGCTACAAGACCGGCGAGGTAATCCCCGACTCGCTCATCGACCGCCTGCAGGCCGCCGCCAAGCACAACCAGGGCTTCATGACCGCCGAGCTCGTTGGCGCCGCCCTGCTCGACCTGGCCTACGGCTCGCTCAATCCCGACGGTGATGTCGACGTGGCCGCTTTCGAGGCCGACTTTGCCAAGGAGCTGGGTATGCCCTCGCAGCTTACCTTCCGCTACCGCTCGCCTTACTTCAAGCACGTCTTCGGCAGCGACGGCTATGCCTCGGGCTACTATACCTATCTGTGGGCCGAGGTGCTCGACACCGACGGCTTTGAGCTCTTCAAGGAGAAAGGCGTATTTGATCCCGAGACCGCGGCATCGTTCCGCAAGAATATCCTTGAAGCCGGCGGCTCCGAAGATCCCATGGTGCTCTTTGAGCGCTTCCGCGGCCACAAGCCCACCCCCGCGGCTCTGCTGCGCCACCGCGGCCTGGTCGACTGATACCGCGTATCACCCGACTGCATAAAAAGAGCGGCGCCTCCACGGGGGCGCCG
>OFFM01001516.1_pt1 | contig 12617 bp, 10 predicted proteins | sample 1521401 | NCBI WGS metagenome assembly OFFM01 (sample SAMEA3504118, study PRJEB24116) | mouse gut metagenome | biome: mouse gut; feature: mouse-associated habitat; material: faeces | place: Denmark | collected 2011
CGAAGCCTATTTTGAAGACCTGAATCCACTGCACTTCATTGACATCACCACAACTGACAACTACATTTATGCGCTGATGTGGGGATGCAGATATGCCGAAATAAAAACAAACGCCCCGGCTATCTATGTGATAGACTGGAGCGGTAATATCGTCAAGACCGTTTCAATAGACCTTACTCTTCATCGAATTGCCTCGATATCGGAGGAGCAGATTATCGGGTGGGACGGGAATCAGTTTGTCCTTATCAATCTGCCAGATTAAAGATTGGCCATGTGGGCCACAAGTTCCTCATCCTCTATGACGCGCTGTATGTGGAGGAAGTGCTTGCTGTAGTACTGTCCGTCGGGGAAGTTCTGGATGGTGACACCCTTCTTGCATGATGCATGGATAAACTTCAACGATCCGTTTTCCTCATTGACTTCAACCACCATACCTACATGACCCACAGTCTTGCCGCCTGCGCGGCCGCTGAAGAACATCAGGTCGCCCACACGTACATCATCCATGCTCACACGCTTGCCCTGCGCGCCCTGAGCTCTTGACGAGGGGCTGATAGAGTAGCCGAACTTACGATAGACGTAGCTTGTGAAACCGCTGCAGTCAAATACTTTCGGGCCCTTGCCGCCATGTACATACCGGCATCCTATGTAATCCTTGGCATAGTCAACCATGGCATCCTGAAGTTCGGCAAGCATGGCGTCCATAGAGGGTTCTTCATCAAGAAGTTCTGAAAGAGTAGGCATCAATACATCTTCATTGCCATTCTCAAAAGGATTATCCACGCCGGGAAGATTGTGCTTGATATCTTCACTTGCTGTACCCGAACCGATAGAGTAGGCGGGGATATTGAAAATTAATGAGATTGTTGCGGCAATAGAGAGTATTAATGAACGTTTCATACGGTTTGTTTCGCTGTGATTGATGCTGCAAAGTTACACTGTTAATAATACCCTTACAAAACTGTTAAAATTAACCTACAGGCAATTAGTAGCAGATTTTCACACAATTTTAACTTTTAATTGTGAACGAATATTAACAACACCCCGCAAATATTGCACAAACCTACACATTCGTGTGCCAACAGCAGTTCTATCTGCAAACCAAAGTTAATTATTGTATTTTTATTTCGTACAAAATTAACATTACTAATTTTAGCGCAAGTAACACAAACACCAACACACTATTTTACAGTGAAGTACGACAAAAGAGTGCACACATCATAAAGACATGCGCACTCTTTTATTTAACTTTATTTTAGAAATAGCTTTGTAACCTCAGCTATTGCACAGCAATGATATTATCTCTTCGCTAATATCCGATGGATCAAGATGGTTAGCCTTCATCATAGCTGAATAGTCATACCTGTCAGCAAACTCTTTCTTTAGACCATAGCATCGAACCATCATATCGCAGTCCGTACCATAATAGCGGGCAATCTTCTCACCGAAGCCTCCGTCAAGAATACCATCCTCCAATGTAATAACAAGACGGTGCTTTGCCTTCAGAGCGGAAAGCATCTCTCTATCAAGGCCGCTGAGATAGCGCGGATTGATCAATGTGGCCTTTATATCCTTTTCTGCGAGCGTATCAGCCACCTGTTCGCCAAGCCCGAAGAAAGATCCGGCAGCTATTATAGCCACATCGGTACCCTCGCGTACCATTGAATAGCGGTCAAGCTCAGAATAATCATCGGGGAACGTCCGGCCCGACTCCACAACCTTGCACCCCGGCACACGCAGAGCCACAGGGTAGCGGTCCTGCTTCATGGCCCAACCGAGCATAGCCAGATATTCCTCCTTGCAGGTCGGGGCAAGATACACAATACCCGGAATATTGCTTACAAGAGCTATATCAAACCATCCGAGGTGCGTCACATCATTCATGCCAAGCACGGTACCGTAGAAGATACCTATCACTGCAGGAGAGCCGTTGATTGACAAGTCCTGCGAGAGCTGATCGTATGCACGCTGAATAAACGAACTTACCACTCCGAAAAATGGCCTTCCCCCACCACGTGCTATGCCGGAAGCGAGCGCTACAGCCGCCTGTTCCGCTATGCCGACATCGACAAACTGCTCCCCTGCCTGAGCTCGGCGCTCAGGAGTGAAACCTATCACTCCGGGCGTTCCGGCGGTGATAGCCACCACATCCTTGTCAGCTTTCATCATATCCATAAGCGCATCAGCGGTAATATCTCCATAATCCGGCTCCTCGTCCATATTCAGCGGCGCACCTGTAGTGATATCAAACGGAGCGCCATAATGGAAATGCTCACGGTCGGCCTCGGCTGGTGCAAAACCTTCGCCTTTCTGAGTATGGATATGCACCACTACCGGCTTTACGGAATCCTTGACCTCACGAAATACGTCGATAAGACGATGCAGATCATTGCCATACGCCACATATCGGTAATCAAAGCCCATAGCTTTGAAGAAATTGCACTGACATGTGCCATTTGACTCGCGCAGCTGACGCAGATTTTCATACAGTCCTCCATGATTCTCCGCTATGGACATCTCATTATCGTTCACTACCACGATGAAGTTTGATCCAAGCGTTGCAGCATAGTCAAATCCCTCAAAAGCCTCACCACCGCTGAGAGAGCCATCGCCAATAAAAGCGATCACATTCTCCTTTCCCCCTTTAAGGTCACGCGCCTTTGCAAGCCCGGCGGCAAGAGCCAGACTGGTGGAGGTATGGCCTATCTTGAACAGGTCAGCAGCGCTTTCGTCGGGGTTTGTATAGCCCGACACCTTGTCATAGTCAGCCGGATTGACAAATGCATCCATTCGTCCGGTCAGCATCTTATGCACATAGCTCTGATGGGATACATCATACACTATCTTATCCGTCGGGAAGTCAAACACATAGTGAAGCGCAAGCGTAGCTTCGACCACACCGAGGTTAGGACCTATATGGCCACCATGGCGGCTGAGCTTCACGAGCAGAGCCGCACGCAACTTGTCATTGAGAGCCTCAAGTTCCGCCTCCGACAGTCCCTTTAGATCAGCAGACGAATGAATATCAGTAAGTTCCATAATTATAGAATAATTTTCACTTAATTAGATAACAAAACAAACGGTCCGTATCACATACAGCGGGATACAAACGGCCCACAAATATAACACATCCCAAAAGAAAACGGCAAACCGACATACGCAATTGACATACGATTATTTTTTAACACTCAAAATTTGCACCGAAACGCAATATTATATTACCTTTACTCCGATGCTTGACTACGACCGTTTGATATTCAATATCGATATTGACAGCGACAAGCCCCGGCCCGGTGCACTGCTTGTAGCTGAACCATTTATGGATGACGATTATTTTCGCCATTCAGTAATCTGCATTGTCGAATATGGTCCGGACGTAACCGCTATGGGCATCGTGCTGAACCGAAGCACCACCTACACCCTGCAAGGACTGCTGAGCGAAGTTACCCGAACGGAACCTATCACCGTATATTGCGGAGGTCCACTTTCATGCGACCGTCTTTACTATCTGCACACACTGGGGCCCAAGCTTATTCCCGGGTCACGCGCAGTAGCACCCGGCCTATATATCGGCGGTGATTTCAAAGCCATTATCGAATATGTCAACGACGGACTTCCGATAGAGGGCTGCGTGCGTTTTTTTGTAGGCTACAGCGGCTGGAGCGTAGAGCAGCTTGACATAGAGATAAGCCAGCGCACATGGGCCGTGGCCGACATGCAGACTCCTCCCGGCATGACACTGACCGGCAGCGACGACTCTTACTGGCACCGTCATGTACGGCAGCTTGGCAATGCCTATCGCGGATGGCGCTATCACCCCCAGAATCCACACTGCAATTAGCCCCTCGGCACATACTTTTGGCCCCATGCAAAGAAACCTCGTTACCGATAAAGAATTAGTTAATTTTTCGGTTCAATTCTTATAAAATACACATTATATAATGTATCTTTGCATCAATATTACACATTTTACCATTTGCCAATGAAAAAAGTATTTGTTTCGGTCATGGTTGCATGCTCTGCCCTGGCCGCCGCAGCTTCAGCCACACAATCGCCCATGTGGTTGCGCGATGTTGCGATTTCACCTGACGGCAACACGGTTGCATTCACCTACAAAGGTGATATCTTTACCGTGCCTACCTCCGGAGGACTGGCCCGTCAGCTCACGAGCCACAAAGCTTACGACAGCAAACCTATATGGAGCCCTGACGGAAGCAAGATTGTGTTCAGAAGTAACCGCGAAGGTACTGACGATATCTATGTAATGGATGCCAAGGGCGGCACAGCCACACGCCTGACAACCTCAGCCAATGTGGAAACCCCCATTACATTCCTCGACAACACCCAGCTTCTGTTCAGCGAGTCAGGCATGCCGGCACGCAACTCAGCCCAAGCCCCGTTCCTCGGACAGACATACGTGCTCGACATCACAAAGCCCGGTATCCGTCCGAAGCTTTATCTGTCGCTGCCTATGACCGCCGCCAGCGTCAACGCAGCAGGCAAGCTCCTCTACAATGACCGCAAAGGCTTCGAGGATCCCCTGCGTAAGCACGAGCGTTCAAGCGGTACAAGCGATATATGGCTCTACGACAACGGCAAGTTCACACAGCTCACCACTTTCAACGGCCATGATGTGAATCCCGTATGGGCTCCTGGCGAAAACAATTTCTATTTCGTAAGTGAGGAGGATGGCACTCTGAATGTATATTCACGTTCGATTGATGGCAAGAGCAAACGACAGCTCACCCACTTCACCAAGCATCCTGTGCGTTCGCTGTCAGCTTCAGGCAATGGCACACTCGCATTCAGCTGGGATGGCGAAGTCTACACCATGGCACCCGGCGCCTCCGAACCTGTGAAGCTCAACATCGAGGTTGTCACTGACGACTATGACTCCGATATAATCAAAAGTCTGCGCAACTATGGCGCCACAAATATGGCAGTCAGCCCCTCAGGCGAGGAAGTTGCATTCGTGATACGTGGCGACATCTACGTGACCTCAACAAAATACAAGACCACAAAGCGCATCACCGACACTCCCGACCAGGAACGTTGCGTGAGCTTCGCACCCGACGGACGCACACTGGTTTACGACAGCGACCGCGGCGGCAAGTGGCAGCTGTTCACCACTACCATAAAGAATCCCTCGGAAAAGAACTTCACCTACGCTACCGAACTTGTTGAAGAGCCGCTGTATAGCTGCGCCACCACAGCTCAGCAGCCTGAATATAGCCCTGACGGCAAGAAAGTGGCCTTCCTTGAGGACCGCACCGAACTGCGTGTGATAGATGTTAAGAGCAAGCAGGTCAACACTGCGCTTGACAAAATATACAACTACTCCTACACTGACGGCGATGTAACATTCCAGTGGAGCCCTGACAGCCAGTGGTTCCTTGTTGACTATATCGGCACCGGCGGATGGAACAATACCGACATCGCTCTCGTTCGCGCTGACGGCTCAGAAGTGATTGACCTCACAGAAAGCGGTTACAGCGACGGCAACGCCAAGTGGGCGCTTGGCGGCAAGGCCCTTGTGTACGCCACCGGACGCTACGGCATGAAGGCCCACGGCTCATGGGGCAATCAGACTGACGCCATGCTGATGGTACTTGACTCCGAAGCATGGGATGACTTCAACATGACCGAAGAGGAAGCCGCGCTCAAAGAAAAAGAGAGCAAGGATTCGGAAAAGAAAGATGACGACAAGAAGGCCGACGATAAGAAGTCAAAGAAGAAAAAGTCAAAGAAAGACGACAAGAAGGAGAAAGCTGACGACGACAAAGCTGTCAAGCCGGTTGAGTTTGACCTCGCCAACCGCCGTTACCGCGTAGCCCGCCTGACCCCCTCGTCAACATTCATGGGCGACCATTTCCTTTCACCTAAGGGCGACAAATTCTACTACGTGGCTCCCGCTACCGAAGGTGGAGCCAACCTTATGTGCCGCGACATGAAGAAAGGTGATACCAAAGTGCTCTGCAAAGGCATATCCGGCGGATTCGTTCCTGACAAAAAGGGTGAGAATCTGTTCGTGATGAGCTGGGGCGGCATGAAGAAAGTAAACCTTTCAAACGGTGCTGTCGACAACATCGAGTTCGAGGCTCCCTATGACCGTCATCCCTCGATGGAACGCGAATATATGTACAACCACATGCTCAGTCAGGTGAAGGACAAGTTCTACGATGTGAATCTTCACGGAGTTGACTGGGACAGCTATGGCGAGCATTACCGCAAGTTCCTCCCGCACATCAATAATAACCGCGACTTTGCAAATCTGCTCAGTGAAATCCTTGGCGAACTTAACGCCTCACACACCGGCGGACGTGCAGGCTCGTTCTACAATGACTACAGCGGCCAGTTCCTGGCAAACGCCAACCTCGGTGCTTACTTCGATCCCGAGTATCAGGGCGAAGGCCTGAAAGTAGAGGAAGTGTTAGCCCGCGGTCCTCTTTCTACAAAGAAAGCTGACATCAAAGCCGGCGATATCATTCTGGCTATTGACGGAACCACAATCGCTCCCGGAGCTGACTACAACACACTTCTTGAAGGCAAGAGCGGACGTCGCGTACTGCTCAAGGTCAAGAAAGCTGACGGCTCAACCAAAGAAGTAACTGTAAAACCAATCAGCTCCGGCACACTCAGCTCACTGCTTTACCAGCGTTGGGTAGAACGCAACGAAGCTATCGTCGACAGCATTTCCGGTGGCCGCATCGGTTATGTACATGTCCAGGGTATGAACACCCCCAGCTTCCAGACTGTATATGACCGTCTGCTCGGTAAATACCGCAACTGCGATGCCGTAGTTGTCGACACACGCTACAACGGTGGCGGATGGCTCCACAATGACATAGCCCTTCTGCTCAGCGGCAAGGAATATGTGCGCTTCATGCCCCGCGGCCGTTACATCGGCAGCGAGCCCTTCTCACAGTGGACCAAACCGTCAGCCATGCTGGTGAACGAAAGTAACTACTCTGATGCCCATGGCACACCGTTCGTTTACCAGACACTCGGCATAGGCGATATCATCGGTGCTCCTATCCCCGGTACCATGACAGCCGTATGGTGGGAAACTCAGATTGATCCGGACATCATCTTCGGTATCCCTCAGGTGACAAGTATGGACATGAAAGGCAACGTTCTGGAAAATCACCAGCTGAACCCCGATGTGCTTATCTACAACCAGCCCGGTGAAATCCTTTCAGGACACGACGCTCAGCTTGAAGGCGCAGTAAAGCATCTGCTGAAAAAAGTGGATAGCGCCAAGAAGTAAATCCACAGTATAAACATAATCACTGCCGGCCCGCTCTATCTCACGATAGGGCGGGTCCTGTTTTATCGCAGTCCAACTATTTTGCCATACGCCCTTTTTTCACTACTTTTGCATCTGATTTTACAAGAGATACAGTTTTGACAATATGAGGTTTGACGAGTTTGACCTAAGCTATGACGTGCTTGACGCACTTGATTCAATGCACTTCGAAGAGTGCACCCCTATTCAGGAACAATCAATCCCGGTAGTACTTGAGGGACGCGACCTCATAGCCGTGGCTCAGACCGGAACCGGAAAGACAGCCGCTTATCTGCTCCCCGTCATAAGCGAGCTATCGGACTATGACTTCCCGAAAGATGCCGTCAATTGCATAGTCATGGCTCCCACACGCGAGTTAGCCATGCAGATTGACCGTCAACTTGAAGGATTCAGCTATTTCATCAACATCAGCTCCCTTCCCATATATGGAGGCACCGACGGAGCTACCTTCGCGCAACAGCAACGCGGACTTAAGCTCGGGGCCGATGTGGTAATCGCCACCCCGGGACGCCTGCTGGCCCATCTTCAGATGGGATATGTAGATCTGTCGCGCGTGTCATTCTTCATACTTGACGAAGCCGACCGCATGCTCGACATGGGATTCTACGATGACATAATGCAGATTGTGAAGCACCTGCCCAAAGAGAGGCAGACGCTCATGTTCTCAGCCACCATGCCTCCAAAAATCCAGCAGCTTGCCAAAACAATACTCAATGACCCGGCCGAGGTAAAAATAGCAGTTTCAAAACCGGCTGAGAAAATCGACCAGTCAGCCTACGTATGCTACGAGCCTCAGAAGCTGCACATACTGAAGCATCTGTTCAGCACCATGCACTCACAGCGCGTCATAGTGTTCGCCTCTTCGAAAATAAAAGTCAAGGAACTGTCGCGTGAACTGCGCCGGGCCAAATATAAAATAGGAGAGATGCATTCCGACCTCGACCAGACAAAACGTGACGAGGTGATGCTCGACTTCAAGGCCGGACGTGTTGACATCCTTGTAGCCACGGATATCGTAGCTCGCGGAATTGACATCGAAGATATCACAATGGTGGTCAACTACGATGTGCCGCATGATGCCGAGGATTATGTACACCGTATCGGGCGTACCGCCCGCGCTCAGGCCGACGGTACAGCCGTCACATTTGTCAGCGAACAGGACCAGCAGAAATTCGGATATATCGAACGTTTTCTTGAGAAAGAGATCAGGAAGAATCCTATTCCCGAAAGCATCGGCGAGGGCCCCCGATACAATCCTGAGCGCAGACAGCGCGGAGGACGCCAGAACGGACGTAACAATAACCGAGGACGCAAACCATCATCAGGCAATGGCTCAGCAACGCGTCAGAAAACACAGGGTCGCAACCACGCGCCGAAACGTCAGGAAAACAACCCGGCAGCGAATGCGAAAACACAACCATCAAACAACCGTAACCGCAACCGCCGCCGCAACAACAACCGGCCGCACACCCCAAAGGATTCAAACTCCCCCACATCCTCAAACTAAACATTAGTTTGGTATTTCGATAAGTAATGTGTACCTTTGCCGTCAGCACGACAAAGGGGTGCCGCTATGTGCGTACATATATGTCTACGCAAAGCGGCTGAGATTATTACCCTTCGAACCTGATACGGTTAGCACCGGCGCAGGGATTGTTGATACTCTCAGGCCATGCCTTATTGTCGGCAACGTAGGACTATGACAGTCCGCAACGTTAACCTATTAACGATGTTACAACAGGCATGAGAACTTATATCCCAGTACTTTCTATAGCCGGTTCCGACTCATCAGGCGGCGCCGGAATTCAGGCTGACATCAAGACCATATCAGCTCTCGGATGCTATGCCATGACGGCCATTACAGCCATCACGGCTCAAAACACCATGGGTGTGCTTGACATCCAGGGCATAGACACGTCAATTGTACGGGCCCAGATTGATGCGGTGTTTACAGATGTACCCCCGTTGGCTGTAAAGACAGGTATGCTTCATAATGCAGAGATAGTGGAATGCGTGGCCGAAAAGATGCAGCAGTACAGTGTAAATACACTTGTGATAGACCCGGTAATGGTTTCGACATCTGGCTCCATGCTCCTTTCGGACGATGCGGTAAACCTCATGACCGGCAAACTCTTTCCTCTTGCCACATTGGTCACCCCTAACCGCATGGAAGCGCTCCGGCTCACCGGCACCGAGGATGTTAACGAACAGGCACGTGTATTATCCGAAATGGGATGCCGCAATATCCTGCTTAAAGGTGGTGATTCGGACGATAACAATGTAAAAGTTGACTATCTGAAGCTTTCCACCGAACCGGAACTCATAGCGCTGCGTGCCGATGCGGTCGACACAAACAACACTCACGGTACCGGTTGCACACTATCCTCAGCCATAGCTTCATATCTGGCTATGGGATTGGACATCGAAGATGCCTGCATACGGGCCAAGCTCTATATAACACGCGCCCTTGCCGCAGGTGCCCGCATCATGTCAGGGCATGGTCACGGGCCGGTCAACCACCTTTTCGGCCCCCGCCACATGAAATACCTAAACATTGACAGTAATGGAAATTATATTAAACAGCAAAAAAATTACCGTCGATGACGGTATGACGCTATCACGCGTGCTCGAACAGCAGGGTATTGCCCCGACAGGAATTGCCACTGCTGTCAACGGCGCAGTGGTAAGCCGTGACAAGCGTGACAGTTACACCCTGACGCAAGGCGACAACATTGTTATAATAAAGGCTTTCTACGGAGGGTGAAACGCATTGCCATTACCCCTGAGGCTATTCATCCCGCGGAACCGGGCGCTATATGCGCCATCCTTGACCATGGATGGGACATGGTGCATCTAAGGCACCCCGGAGCTGATATAAAATCTCTACGGGATCTGCTTGACAGGATTCCTGCTGCACTGCATACGCGCATACGTCTGCACAGCTGCTTCGAGTTGACAGGCGAATATCAGCTCGGAGGGATTCACCTCAACTCACGTAATCCGCAGCCACCTCCCGGATTCACCGGACGCATAAGCCGGTCATGCCATGCCATCAGCGAACTTCAGCAATCTGCAGGGTTTGACTACGTGACTTTAAGCCCCGTATTTGACAGCATCAGCAAGAATGGCTATAGAGCGGCCTTTACTCCTGAAGAGCTGTCGGCCATGCACTTTCCGGATACCATAAGTGTTATAGCATTGGGAGGTATCAATCCGGAGAATGCCCGCACACTCCGGGACACCCCTTTCGCCGGCTATGCCGTGCTCGGATATCTGTCTGAAGCGTATGGTGATAGCCTGTTACTTGAACAACGACTAAAACTATTTGACTCATGTTACAATTCATAACCCACCCCTCAGAGAAGTATTCAATAGCTGAAGAGGTACAGATGGCCATAGAAGGTGGCTGCCGCTGGATTCAGCTCCGCATGAAAGATGCATCGGATGAAGAAGTACGCAACGTAGCACTTGAAATCATACCTATGTGCCAGGAGACTGACACATTCCTGATAATTGATGACCGTGTGGAGCTTGTCAACGAACTCCGCGTTTCAGGAGTGCACCTCGGCAAAGAGGACATGGACCCGATGCAGGCCCGTGAAATTCTTGGTCCGCATGCCATAATAGGAGTTACAGCCAACACCGCCGCCGATATTATCAAATTCAAAGGTAAGGATGTTGACTATGTAGGACTCGGGCCATTCCGATTCACCACTACAAAAAAGAACCTCGCACCGGAAATAGGGCTGGAAGGCTATACCGAAATAGTCAAAGATGTCAGAGCCGCCGGCGTGGAATTGCCTATTGTAGCGATTGGTGGAATTACGGAGGATGACGTGAAACCGCTTCAGGAGTCAACGGCATAGCCATGTCAGGAGCCATAATAGGCGCTGACGACCCGATGCTCTATACCTCGTCCGTCATGGAAAAACTGCTTGGTATACCGGGCAAATAAACCGTTCTACTATCATTATCACATACTGAAAAATGACTGACATTCTTACTATCGGAGGACGTGAGTTCCACTCACGCCTCTTTGTCGGCACAGGTAAATTCGCATCAAACCGTCTTATGCTCGATGCCATACTTGCCTCCGGCTCGGAGATGATAACCGTGGCCATGAAACGTATCGACATGGAGCATGAAGAAGAGGACGATATGCTCCGCCACATCAACCGCGAGCATGTGCAGCTTCTCCCCAACACCTCAGGAGTGCGCAATGCTGATGAAGCTGTCCTTGCGGCGCGGCTGGCCCGCGACTGCTTCGGCACCGATTTCATAAAACTTGAGATACACCCTGACCCCAAATATCTGCTGCCTGATGCCGTAGAGACACTGCGTGCCACAGAGATTCTTGCACGTGAAGGGTTCAAGGTACTCCCCTATATCCAGGCTGACCCCGTACTGTGCAAGCGTCTGGAGGAAGTCGGCACTGCCGCAGTGATGCCGCTCGGCGCTCCCATAGGCACCAACAAAGGGCTTAAGACACGCGATCTGCTTGAAATAATCATCGCGGAGAGCCGCGTGCCCGTTGTAGTCGATGCCGGACTCGGCGCACCCTCCCATGCTGCAGAGGCATTGGAAATGGGCGCTGATGCAGTGCTTGTCAATACAGCTATCGCTGTGGCAGGCGATCCCGTAGAGATGGCCGTGGCTTTCCGCATGGCTGTGGAGGCTGGCCGTAAAGCTTATATTGCCGGACTTGGAGCAGTGCAGGCAGCACCTCAGGCCACAAGCCCCCTTACATCATTTCTCGATAATCTCTAAGACATATTAAGTAAACAGCAATGGAAATAGAAAACATCGATATAAATTCCTATCCTGGGTCGGAGAAAATTTATGTCAAGGGCTCCATATACCCTGACATCCGTGTCCCGATGCGCCAAATCAATCTCACTCCTACGGTAAAGATTGTTGACGGTGAGCGGATTGTGCGTGAAAACGATCCTGTGACGGTTTATGACACAAGCGGAGTATACACTGATCCGGATGTACACACCGATATCAACAAAGGGATTCCGCGCATACGCGAACAGTGGATTTCAACCCGCGATGATCTTGAACAGCTTAGTGAGCTCAGCTCCGAATACGGACGCATGCGCGAGGCTGACAAGTCGCTTGACTCTATCCGTTTTGCCCACCGCCACCTCCCCCGCAGAGCAAAAGATGGCAAAGCCATCACACAGATGGCTCTGGCACGCCAAGGGGTCATCACTCCGGAAATGGAATATGTGGCCATACGCGAAAACATGCTTGCTGACCGTCTTGGCATCAAGAGCCACATCACACCCGAATTTGTGCGCGAAGAGTT
>OFFM01001520.1_pt1 | contig 12602 bp, 9 predicted proteins | sample 1521401 | NCBI WGS metagenome assembly OFFM01 (sample SAMEA3504118, study PRJEB24116) | mouse gut metagenome | biome: mouse gut; feature: mouse-associated habitat; material: faeces | place: Denmark | collected 2011
TTTTCTCCCCCGCTTCCTTTTATTTTTATCTCTTTTCATTCAAATAAACCTGTACCCGCTCCTGAATGAGTCCTGCCGCATCTTCCGCCTTCTTCTGTCCATCAAAATAACTCTGTGACTCATCAATAATAATACTGAATATTTGTGAATCTATCCTGGCAGCGCCCGCCGTTTCGATCATCTGCCGGATCCTGTCCACCTGTTCCTTGGAAGCCGCAAAAACTTCTACCGTAACTTCCCCTGACGCTCCGCTTGTCCAGGTCGCTTTCGGCATCTCTTTTTTCGTTCCGTCCGCATCCTCATAATATTCTGCGGTCATATCCTTTTCAAACTGCTTCTCCAGCGCCGATTTCATAACCGGGAAACCGGCATTGGCGGATTGAAGGTTCTCCTGGCGTTCCTGATCCAATAAAAATTTCATGAACTCCCAGACGCCTTCTTTATTTTTAGAATTCACATTCATTGCTACCGTCGTTCCGTTAGGCGTAATCATCGTCCCGCTTTCCCCGGAAGTGGGGTACCCGATCATATTGATCGCTCCCCCGAATTTATTCTCATACAGCTGATACTGCTGTACGGAAGTAACCGTTTCCTTCAGCAAGAGAAGTTTCCCTTTTCTTATTTTTTCTACATCGCTGGGCCCGTTCTGGTCATACGTAACCTCTTGTGGAAAACGATTGGCGAACTCCAGAATTTTTATAAATTCCCCGTCATTAAAATGACAGGTTCCATTTTCCTCATCCACAAATTTATCGCCGTTTATCGCCAGCATCATCTGCAAAGCATTGTACTTTGTCGTATATTCGAACAATTCCACATCCGATTCTTTGGAATCCATCAGCGCCATCACATCATCCAGCGTCCATGATGTTCCAGTTCCTATGTCAGACTCCTTGCCGATCATCGTTTCTATGCCAAAGCACCTCATGACCGCATAAAGCTTTCCGTCCTCCTCATACGCTTTCAACGCATTTTCCACATAATCTTCCCTGTTCATATCGGCATCCTTATCCAGATATGGATTCAGGTCTTCCACTACGCCCATGGAAACCAGTTCTTCTAATTCAACCGGAGAATATACCATATCGATAATATCCGGCCCATTGCCGCTGGACATATCCGCCGACCAGAGAGAGACTATTGTTTCATAATCCTTATCCCCCTCACTGTAATCCTTGATCTCTATCCGGTATTTATCGCTCTGCTTATTAAAAGCTACTACATCCGCTTTCGCAAAATAAGGGATATAAGTCGTGCCATAAGTCAATACCGTTTTCTCCGGCACTTCCGCTCTGTTCTTTTTCGTCAGAACCGCCAGTTCCGCCTTCGGCTCATCCGAACTCCAGTCCATGGAAAAAGCCACTACCCTGCTATCCGCAAGGATCTGAAAATCTCTCAGGTTTCCGCTGTCGATATCGCTGTCCACCCAGTTCAAAATCTCCACCGGCTCCTCATCGCCCAGATTATATGTATAAAGCTTTGTTCCTACCGTATAGAGAATGTCCGCTAGTTCCCCGCCGCTTAAATAAGTGCCGTATTCAAAGGTTATGGGAACATCCAGCGCCTTTAACCGCTTTCCTGCCAGATCCACTTCCTGCACTTCATAAGCCACATCACCAAAATAAGAAACCAGAACTTTCTCTCCCTTTACGCTGAACATACTCCCGATATAAGTTCCAACATCTATTTCGCAATAGGGCTGTCCATCCTGTTTGATAACGCAGATGCTGTTCTGCAGACAGACATAATAATTCCCGTCCTTATCTTCCAGCAGACTCTGCATATAAAAGCTGTCGTCCTTAACCATCGCTTTTCCCGTATCGACATCCTGCAATACCGTTCCATCCGGAGAAATCTTTCTTATCGTAACATTTTCCGTTTTGCTCTCCATTCCTCCGAGCTGGTCATATGTCTCCAGCCCCAGCAGAAGATTTCCTTCCGTATCCTTTCCAATAACGCTGATCACGGTATTTTCTGCCAAATCTACAGGAATTTCCTCCTGGCTGCCGTCCATCTTTCTTACAAACAGCTTCGTCTGATTGTCCTTCCCCCCTACAAAATATATGGTGCCTTCGTCACCGCTCATCACGTTGCCGACCATATATCCTTCTTCTCCAAGCGTTTCATATTCCGCCACATAAATAAAATCGTCTTTTGCACTTTCCGCCGCCTCAGGCACGTTTTCTTCCTTTCCTTTACCTCCGCATCCGGCCAAAGCCAAAGTTGTGATTACCACTATGCCAGCCGCCAGCCAATTTCTGATCTTCATTCGCATCCTCCTTCCTTTCCTTTCTTCCTATCGGTTCTCATTCACATAAACCTGTATCCTGTTTTGAATAACATCCGCCGTTTCCTTTGCCGATTTCTGGCCCTCAAAATAAGCATTGGACTCTTCCGTAATAATTTCCATGATCTTTTCATCATACTGGTACATCTGATCGGTGCCTTCAATCAATTTCCTTACCGTTTCCACCTCATAATCTTTTGCAGCAAAAATTCGAACGGAAAAATTATCGTATCCCCAGCTCGTCTTTTCCGACCGCTTTTTCGTTCCGTCCACATCCTCATAATAGTCCTCTGTCATATCTTTTTCAAACTGCTTTTCCAATGCCGACTTCATAATTGGAAAGCCATAATCTCCTCCCCGTGGAGATCCTTCCTGCGCTTCCTTTGTAAGACTGCGGCGGACAAACTGCCATGCACCGTCTTTATTCGGAGATTTTGCATTGATCCCCATAGTGGAACCTGCGTTGGAAATAAAAGAACCGTTGTCCGAACTGGTCGGATAGCCGCAAAATGCGATCGGCTCTCCGAACATCGCCTCATACATAATATACTCCTGCATGGAACTGATACCTGTCTGCACCATCAGAAGCCGGTTCTGCTGAACCTTCTCCGGCATAGTCAGCCCGCTTGTATCCTCTTTATAATCCGTATCAAACCGGTTGGCAAATTCCAGCGCCTTTACAAATTCCCCATCGTTAAACTTGCACTCACCCGTACTCCAATCCACATACTGATCCAGATTCATGACAACATTCGTCATTAATATGCTGCCTTTCGTCGCATATTCATAAAGCTGCGTGCCTTCCGGCAGACCGCCCGCAATTTCCATCACCTCATCCAATGTAATACTGTCCCTCTCTCCCACATTGGATACCTTTGCCAACACCGTATTTATATAAAATCTCGATGGCATCGTATAAAGCTTTCCATCTATCTCATAAGCCTTCCTGATATTTTCCAGAAAATCTTCCCTGTTCATCTCGCTATCCGCATCTATATAGGGATATAAATCCTCTAAAATTCCTTTTGCCGCATACATCTGTACATTGGCACTGGAAAGTTCGATAATATCCGGCCCCTTTCCGCTGATCATATCCGCATTCATCTGCTCCACCCCGGAGCCATATCCCTCCGCACTGTCGTTTGTCACATACTCTTTTACTTCGATCCGGTATTCCTGATTTTTCTTATTAAAATCAATAATTTCCTTTCTGATGTCATAATTTAAATATAATGTGCCATAAGTAAGTATCTTCTGCTCCGGCACTTCGGAACCCTTCTTTTTTGTCAAAAATGCCAGTTCCGCACTGCTTATGCCGCTTTCATAATCCCATGACGAAAGAACGACCATAATCCGCCCGTCTTCCAATACGGCAAAGGAACGTACATCGTCTCTGTCTATATTACAGTCGACCCAGTTCAACACTTTGGCCGGCGCCGCATCCCCAAAAGAATAGGTATACAAATTATCGCCCATACTAAATACGAGATCCGAATCCACACCCGGTGCAAAGGTATATCCCTCATACCTTCCTATCATCAGCTCTTTCACCGCTTCGCCCATCGCTTTCGCGTTGATATCGACCAGATGGGTTTCCATGCCTTCATTACCATAATACACCGCATATACTGCGCCATCCTTCGTGGAAAACATTTCATTGATCCAGTCTTCTGTCTTTATCTCACAAATCTCATTTCCATCCTTATCAAGAACCACTACGCTCTGGTACAGGCACATATAGATATTTCCGTCTTTATCCGTCTCCAGAATCTGCACATAGGATTCCTCATCTTCAAAGACATCGCTGATATCCGTTTTGGACAAAATATTTCCATCTTGGGAAAATCTGCATAACTCCATAGTGCGCGAAGAAGGCTCCGACCATCCGCCAGTATCTGCGCTGGAAGCCACAGCTACTCCTACTCCTTCTCCAGCATAAACATGAGAACCTTCGCCTCCTTCATTTACAATTTCATAAGAAAGTTCTTCCTTGGAGTTTTCTTTCTTTTCTGACGTTTCCGCATCTTCCGGTACCTTCGCATCCTCTGATGCTTCTCCGTCCTCCGGTACCTCCGCATCCTCTGATGCTTCTCCGTCCTCCGGTACTTCCGCGTCCTCTGATGCTTCTCCGTCCTCCGGTACTTCCGCGCCTTCCGACACTTCCACATCTTCCGATACTTCCGTACCTTCCAATACTTCCGCATCTTCTTCCTCTTCCGCCGCCTCACCGGCTTCACCCGTTTTGCCTTCATCATAAACATATCTGCTCAATACGGCCAGGAAACTCCCATCTCTATCCATGGCGATCTGCTGAATACTGCTGTCCTCCCCAAAGTCCAGTGGAATTTTCTGCGACTCATCTTCACCGACCTTCAGCATAACGAGATATTCCTCATAACTCTGCGCCGCTTCATTATAGGAACCGGATCTGTAATATATGGTATCTTCGTTGATAAAAACCTGATCCACGCCGTCCTGCGCATCCAGGCTCCGGTATTCCGGCACATATACAAATTCCTTTTGCGCCGTCGTATTATCCGTTTTGGAGCCGCCGCAGCCCGCCGCCTGTATTCCCATAGCAGCCAACAGAACCGTCAGTATCACTTTTTTCCAATTTGACTTATTTTTCATCATAATAAATTCCCTTTCCATAACCTGTAAACATTGGGACGTATACACAATAACACAACACTTAGTATTCCATCGCGCTATAATAGCACTATATATCGAATCATAACATAGTCTTATCTTTAGTACAATCACACATTTCTTAATAATTTCTGAACACGCAGTATGTTTTGCCTAACTGCTCTCCTAATTCTTAAAACTATGGATAGGCGCAGGAATACGTCCTCCTCTGTTCACAAAATCATCGCAGGAAAAACCGTTCACCGGCATGATCGGTGCATGTCCCAGCAAACCTCCAAATTCTACGCTTTCTCCCACACCTTTCCCGATTACGGGAATAATCCTTACTGCCGTCGTCTTCTGATTCACCATGCCGATTGCCATCTCATCGGCAATAATGCCTGAAATCGTAGTGGCTTTTGTATCTCCCGGAATCGCTATCATATCCAGCCCCACGGAACACACACAGGTCATAGCCTCCAGTTTTTCCAATGTAAGCGCACCGGCGCTGACCGCATCTATCATCCCCTGGTCTTCGCTGACCGGTATAAATGCCCCGCTCAATCCTCCCACATACGAGGACGCCATAACGCCGCCTTTCTTCACCTGATCGTTCAACAATGCCAAAGCGGCCGTTGTTCCCGGCGCGCCCGCATACTCCAGACCGATCTCGCACAAAATATCCGCTACGCTGTCGCCGATCGCCGGAGTCGGCGCCAACGACAAATCCACGATGCCAAAGGGAACCCCCAGCCTTTTGGATGCCTCCTGCGCCACCAGCTGTCCTACCCTCGTCACTTTAAAAGCAGTCTTTTTAATTGTCTCACACAATATTTCAAAATTCTTGCCGCGCACCTTGCTAAGAGCGGTTTTTACCACTCCCGGGCCGCTGACTCCCACGTTAATGATCCGGTCGCTTTCCGTCACGCCATGAAACGCACCGGCCATAAACGGATTATCATCCGGCGCATTGCAAAATACAACCAGCTTCGCACATCCAAGAGAATCTTCTTCTTTCGTATATTCCGCCGTCTTCTTTACGATCTCTCCCATCAGCTTTACCGCGTCCATGTTGATCCCCGTCTTTGTGGAACCCAGATTCACGGAACTGCATACCCTCTCCGTTGCAGACAGGGCGATCGGTATGGATTCTATGAAGATCCGATCCGCCTCCGTCATCCCTTTCGACACCAGGGCGGAATATCCGCCGATAAAATTAACGCCTACTTCGTGCGCCGCCTTATCCAGTGTTTTAGCGATCCTTGCAAAATCCTCCGGCGTTTGCATGCAGCCCCGCCAACAAGCGCGATCGGAGTAACCGAAATCCTTTTATTGACAATCGGTATTCCAAATTCCCTGGAAATCTCTTCCCCCGTTTTCACCAAATCCTTTGCCGCCTCATAAATTCTGACGTATATCTTTTCATTTAATTTATCCAAATCGGAATCGATGCAGTCCAGCAGACTGATACCGAGCGTTATCGTCCTTACATCCAGATTTTCCTTTTCAATCATCTGGTTTGTTTCCGCAACTTCAAATATATTAATCATCGTCTCTCCTCATTTCAAATCCTGTGCATTTTATCAAAGATTTCTTCCTTCTGGCATTTGATGATAACGCCGATCTCCTCCCCTAGCATTCCCAGTTCATCCACGATATCCCCAAAATGCTTTTCCGTCCTGCTCATATCCACGATCATCATCATATTGAAATACCCTTGTACGATCGTCTGTGAAATATCCAGAATATTGATTTTATTGTCCGCCAGATAAGTACATACTTTTGCGATAATGCCAACCGTATCTTTCCCTACTACAGTAATAATCGTCTTTTTCATCGTATTCTCCATTTCTACGGCTTTATCCGCCGCCCCTATGCAATTTCCACTATTTCCGATACCTCGCTTCTGTTCGCAATCCGTATCGGAAAATCGTTTGCTTTATATTTATTATCCGCCATCGCAATTTCTACCCGCACCGTTTCATAGGCAAGCTCCGGCAGGTTATTTTCTTTGCTTAAATGCCCCAGTACGATCGTCTGCATACCGTCGTTCAATAATCTGCAAAGCAGCTGCCCCGAAAGTTCATTGGACAGATGCCCCCGATCCCCGGCAATCCTTCTTTTTAAATAATATGGATAAGGCCCCACTTGAAGCATATTCACATCGTGATTCGCTTCTATCAGCAGTGCATTCATCCCCCTTAGGCATTCCACCGTATAATCGTTATAGCAGCCAAGATCCGTCACGATCCCCAGCTTTTGCCTTCCATGGCTGATACGGTATGCCACCGGTTCCGCCGCATCATGGGAAATCTTCATAGGATTTACCACCAGATCCTTGAGAGTCACTTTATGATCCGCTTCCAGTTCATGAAACAAACATTCTTCAATCTTTCCTGCCATGGAAGAACAACGGATCGCATCCAGCGTTCCTTTTGTTCCATAAACAGGAATGTTGTACTTCCTTGCCATCACTCCCAGCCCATGGATGTGATCCGCATGTTCATGGGTGATAAAGATTCCGTCCAACTCTTCCGGCTTTATCCCCAGTTTTTCCAGTCCTTCTTTTGTTCTTTTGCCGCTGATCCCAACATCCACTAATATATGTGTGGCATCGGAACCCACATAGATGCAGTTTCCACTGCTTCCGCTGGCAATACTGCACATCCGCATTTCCTTATCCAGCCTTTCCCACTTTTATTTTTCCCAGTAAATCTCTATAACGTCCCCATCTTCCACTTGTTCCATATATCTCGATATCTGTCCATTCCGCTTCGTGATCACGCAAGCCCCCTGGGGACTGGAAAGATCGAAATCAATATAATCAAAAATATCCACAAATACGTATGACATTTTCCCTTTCATCGTTACAGGGCTCCCGTTTACCAGAAGGTGGATCGTTCTGGAAGGTTCCTTCCCCCTTCTTGCGCTGTCCGACGGCATTTCTTCTTTTTTCCGGCTTGCCGGCTCCGCACTTTCCGGTTCTTCCTCAATGCCTTCTTCTATGAGGGCATATGCCCCATATTCCGGCATTCTGTCCTTTTCCGCCCTTTCGGCAGCCATCTCTCCTCTTTCCCTGCTTGTCAGCCACGTATCTTCATCCGTCCCCCGCATCGCCCACGACACGGTAAAATTCTCAAATACATGGGTATCCATATCCGCCCTCCGGTTATTGACATACATGTGAAGCCTGTCATCCACCATAACGTCCATAAAATCAGCGATCTGTCTCACCGTATAATAATTCAGCATTTCGATCTCGTCATTATCCCTGATATCATAATATTTCGACTGTAGTTTTCCGTTGACCCGGGCAAATTTCGGCAGGTCGATCCTTTTCTCGTTCACTGTCACCCTGATTACATCGCCAAATTCATTCAACGCGCCCAGCTCCATAGCCGCCGCGTCTCCCGCCGTGGAGGGAACCACTTCTATCTTATCTCCTCTGCGGATAGGTGTATGTATATCAGCCTCTTCCCCGTTTACCCGAATGACCGCCGCTTCCCCCAACTGTCCCCGGACAATTCTCGTCTTTCCGTTGACCCGGAAATTCAACTCCTTCCCTCTCTTCGGGAACAGCCCTTCCTTTTCAAACTCGGCCTGCATCGCCGCATCTACCACCGCCAGCATATTGTTATCGTATAATTTCACCCTCTGTCCGTTAAAATCCACGAATATAAAATTATTGCTCTGTTCATAAAAGCTCAGGCAAATACCGACCGGCGTCACCAGCAGGGAATCTTTTACAATATGATCTTCCAAAAATTCTACAGACTGCAATACTTCTCCGCCGCGTACCGCTACTCTTTCCTTTTGTATGCCCAGTTCTTCCGCCAGCCGTTCCGTATAGCCTTCTATTTTACCTCCCCCGCCTACTACAAAAACGGCGCTGACCGATTTCCCTCCGTTCAGCTCCTTGATTTTATCGGCCACTTGAAGCGCCATGGATTCTATGACCGGATTCACCACTTCCAGCAGTTCGCCTTTGGTGATGCTCTGCTGCAAGCCCATAATATCCTTATAGGTGATCTCTTTCATGATTCCCGCATCTTTTTTTATCTGTTCCGCCGTTCCAAAATCCACAAGACAATGTCTGGCAATCGTTTCTGTCAGGGCGTCGCCGGCCATGGGGATCATTCCAAATGCAATGATGCTTCCGTCCTTCGTAATGGAAATATCCGAAGTCCCCGCTCCCACGTCCACCAAAGCGATGTTCAGCATCCGGTACATTTCAGGGATTGCCACCTGGATCGCCGCGATCGGCTCCAACGTCATATTTGCCACATTAAGCCCCGCCAGTTCCACCGCTTTATTCAATCCGTCCACCACATCATCCGGCAAAAATGTGGCAATCATTTCCGCGCTCAATATTTTTGCCTTATGCCCCTCCGGATTGGAAATCGGATAATGATTAATATAATAATGGATGACAGAATGGCCCACACAGTAAAATTTCATATCCGTATCATTTTCATTCTGAAACCTCTCATAAGCCCGTTCCACGCCGTAAGAGGTGAGGCCGTACATATCCTCCTGTGTAATTTCCTTTTCATGGGCAAACTCGCTGTCCACCGTCACATTCACAGTGCGAAGCACACGTCCTGCGGCCGCGATACAGGCTTCCGCCAATTTTCTTCCCGTTGCTGCTTCCAGTTCTTCCTTGATCTGCCGGACAGTCTCCCCCACTTTCCGGATGTCATGAATCTGCCCATCCAGCATGGCGCGGGTCTCATGCTCTTTCATTCTCTGTGCCACCGCATAAAAACGGTCATTGCTGCGGTATCCCACCGTACCCACTACGCTTCTCGTTCCTATGTCCAATCCAAAAACAAGCTGTCCCGAATAGTTTTTTCCCTCTGTCACAGATATCCCTCCAATTTCTTATCAATCTGCTCATATGTATCCGCAAGGCTGCCCCCATTATCGATCACGACCTTACAATGCTTCCTGAACTCTTCTTCCGAAAGCTGCCGCTCCAGGATCCCGGAGATTTTTTCATCGCTGTAGTTTCTAAAATGCTTCAGCCTCCGCCTCCGCACTTCCTCTCCTGCGTAAATATACCAAAGTTCATCCACTATATTTTCATAAGCGCCGCCTCAATAAACAAAAAATCGGTTTTCCCTTCCCTGCCGGCCTTTTCGATTTCTTTCAGAATATATTCCCTGACCATCGGATGGATCAGATCGTTCACCTGTTGCAAAAGAGCCTCGCTGCCGAATATTTTCTCCGCCATTTTTTGCCGGTCAATCCTTCCATCCGGCGCAAGTATCTCCTGGCCGAGCAGCTTCACCAACGCCCCATAGCAGCTTTCTCCAGGCTCTTTCACTTTATGCGCCGCTTCATCGGCCAGCAATACCTGACAATTATATTTTCCTCTTATATATGCCAATACTTCCGTCTTGCCGGCTCCAATGCCGCCCGTAATGCCAATGATCTTCATAAAAAAACTCCTGTTCCGCTATTCCAGCTATTTTGCCTCATACCAGTTCTTTCCGGTGTGCATATCTACTTCCAGCGTAACGGCCAGATCCGCCGCTGCCTTCATTTCCTCATCCAGAATGGCCTTCACCTTCTCCGTTTCTTCTTCCGCTGTCTCGATCAAAAGTTCATCGTGTACTTGAAGGATCAGCCTGGAAGATAAGTTTTCTTCCTTTAATCTCCGCCACACCCTGATCATGGCGATCTTAATAATATCCGCCGCCGTACCTTGTATCGGGGAATTCATCGCAACCCTTTCCCCGAAGGAACGCTGCATAAAATTGCTGGAAGAAAGCTCCGGCACCGGTCTTCGTCGCCCGAACATCGTCGTCACATAGCCTTCCTTTTTCGCATTTTCTACCTGCCTGTCCAAAAACTTCTTTACTTCCGGATAGGTTGCAAAATATTGTTCGATATACTCCGCTGCCTCTTTCCTGGAAATACTCAGATCCTGGCTTAATCCAAAGGAACTGATGCCATACACGATACCGAAGTTTACCGCCTTGGCATTCCTTCGCTGCAAATCCGTCACTTCTTCAAAAGGAGTATGGAATACTTTGGAAGCCGTAATTCTATGGATATCCTCGTCCATTTTATAAGCCTCGATCAGTTGGGAATCCTCCGACATATGGGCGAGTACCCTCAGCTCTATCTGGGAATAATCCGCATCTGTAAATACAAACCCCTCTTCCGGGACAAATACTTTCCTTATCAGCCGGCCCAGCTCCATCCTCATCGGAATATTCTGCAAGTTCGGTTCCGTTGAGCTGATCCGTCCCGTAGCCGTAATCGTCTGGTTAAAAGTGCTGTGTATTCTGTTATCTTCCCCTATATATGCCGCCAGCCCTTCCGCATAGGTGGATTTTAGTTTCGTCAATCCCCTGTATTCCAGAACCTCCTCCACAATTGGGTAGTCCGGGGCCAGCTTATCTAATACATCCGCAGCCGTAGAATATCCGGTCTTCGTCTTTTTCCCGCCCGGAATGCCCATTTTCTCGAATAAAACCTCCCCCAGCTGTTTTGGAGAATTAATATTAAAATCGCATCCTGCTATCCGGTGAATACTTTCTTCCAGTTCCCCAATCCTCCCGTTTAGCGCCTCCCCATAAGCGCGCAGCTCGTCCGGTTTTACTTTGACGCCTTCCTTTTCCATGCAATAGAGGACATAGGAAAGGGGCATTTCGATTTCTTCCATCAGCCGTTCCATGCCCGTCTGTCCGAGCCTCTCTTTTAAAACAGGTGCCGCCATCCAATCCACATACGCAAGAAAACATGCATATTCCATGACTTCTTTTTCATTTTCTTCCACTGCTTTTTTCAAAGGTGTCTTTCCAAACCGCTGTGCTTTTCCCGGAATCGTCAGTCCCAGATATTCCGAAGCGATATCTTCCGGCTGGTAATCGTTCTTCAAAGGATTTAATAAATACGCCGCAATCAATATATCAAACAGCCCCGCCGTCTTATCCGTCTTCATATATTTATATTTGTTTTTCATGTCAAAGGCAGCAAACTGCATGCCGGGTTTTCTTTCTCCCGCAGTCGCCTCCCCCAGACCCTCCAGCAGATATTCCCTCGTCAAAAATCCTTCCGGCCTCAGGAAATAAATCTCTTTTTCCCCAAAGGCCAGAGCTATGCCGACAAAATCCTCCTCCCTGCTGCTGTCTTCTATGATCTCAAAGGCCGCCCACTGTTCTTTCTCCAAAGTACGCAGCTTTTGGAAAAGTTCCTCTGCCTCTCCCAGATCCGTCACCGTCCTGAAATATTGCGTTTCTTTATTTTCTATGCCTTGCTTCTCAAAGCGGCTCAACATATTTTTAAATCCCAGCCGTTGAAAAATCTTATAAGCGTCTTCCGTATAAAAATCACCGATTCGGGCATCGTCATAAGAAAGATCAATATCTCCATCCACTTTGATCGTCGCCAGTTCCTTGCTCAAATCGGCAAGCTCCCTGTTCGCTTCCAAAGATTCTCTGACCGATTTCCTGGATACCTCTTCCAAATGTTCGTAGATTCCCTCCAGAGAACCAAAACGTACCATCAGATCTGTCGCCGTCTTTTCGCCAACCTTTGGTACGCCGGGAATATTATCCGCGGTATCTCCCATCAGCGCCTTCAGATCGATAAACTGTACCGGATTCACCTGATATTTTTTTTCCACATCCGCCGCATAATAATCCTCTACTTCCGTTTTGCCGCCTTTCGTTTTCGG
>OFFM01001523.1_pt1 | contig 12546 bp, 12 predicted proteins | sample 1521401 | NCBI WGS metagenome assembly OFFM01 (sample SAMEA3504118, study PRJEB24116) | mouse gut metagenome | biome: mouse gut; feature: mouse-associated habitat; material: faeces | place: Denmark | collected 2011
ACATCGTGATGAGCTGCAAGCAGCTCCGCGGCGACATGAACTACGCATGGCCTACTGCCGAGATCGCCGTCATGGGTGGCGCAGGTGCCGTCGAGGTTCTCTACGCCAAGGAAGCCAAGGCTGCCGAAGATCCCGCAGCTGTGCTCAAGGAGAAGGAGGAGGAGTACAACAAGCTCTTCTGCAACCCCTACAACGCAGCGCGCTACGGCTACATCGACGATGTCATCGAGCCCCGCAACACCCGTTTCCGCGTGATCCGCGCCCTGCAGCAGCTCGCCACCAAGAAAGTGACGAACCCTGCCAAGAAGCACGGCAACATTCCGCTCTGACACCAAAATCACCAACGCGCAATTACAGCATGAAAAAGAAAATCACTTTTCTGTTCGTTGCACTGGCTGCAATCACCCTCACCGCATCGGCGCAGAGCCGCAAGAGCCTGCGCATCAACGAGGTGATGGTCGAGAACGCCACGAGCGTGGTGGACGATTACGGCTACCGCAACGGATGGGTGGAGCTTTTCAACTCCAACTTCGCTCCGCTTGAGATCTCAAGCATATACATCACCGACGATCCCTCCAACCCCACGAAGTACCCCGTGCCGCTGGGCGATGTCAACACACGCATCCCCAAGCGCCAGCACATCCTCTTCTGGGCTGACGGGGAGCCGGAGCGTGGCACGTTCCATATGAACTTCCGCCTCAAGCCCGGACAGGACAACTACATAGCCATCTACGACGCCGACGGCAAGACCCTAATCGACGAGGTGACTATACCCGCAGCCCTGCTCGCCGACCAGACCTACGCCCGCCGTGTCGACGGCGAGGGTGAGGGTGCCGACGCATGGCATGTCCGCACCGGCGAGGGCAACCTCTACATCACCCCCAGCAGCAACAACATCATCAAGGACGGCAACGTCAAGGTGGCGATGTTCAGCCGCGAGGATCGCAACGGCTTCGCCATGACCATCATGGCTATGGGCATCGTCTTCTCCGCTCTGCTGCTGCTCAGCATCTGCTTCTACATCATCAGCAAGATCGGCGAGCGCGTCTCGAAGGTCAACAAGGTGAAATCGCAGGGACAGACAATGCGTGAGGTGCCCCGCGACGAGCATCCCGACAACGACTCCGGCGAGGTCATCGCGGCTATCGTCATGGCTCTCCACGAGCATCTCGACACCCACGACCGTGAGAACACCGTGCTCACCATCAACAAGGTGAAGCGCGCATACTCACCCTGGAGTTCAAAGATCTACAGCATGCGCGAGCTTCCCCACCGTTGAGCCGCGCTGTCTCCAATCCCACACATATATTAATATCTTACCGAAATGAAAGAATACAAATATAAGATCAACGGCAATACTTACAAGGTTGCCGTAGGCGACATCGACAACAACTCGGCTCAGGTGGAAGTGAACGGTATCCCCTACAAGGTGGAGCTCGACGCTCCCCAGAAGCCTGTCACCATCGTCAACGCCCCCCGTCCTGCAGCCGCTCCACGCACTGAGTCGGGAGCGAAGGTGATCACCAAGCCCGCAGCCGGCGGTTCAGGTCACAAGGTGCTCGCACCCCTCCCCGGAACTGTGCTCTCCATCGCCGTCAAGCCCGGCGACACCGTGAGCGCAGCCGACACTGTGCTTGTCCTCGAGGCTATGAAGATGGAGAACGCTATCCATGCCGGACGCGACGGACGCGTAGCTTCCGTGAGCGTCAACCCCGGCGATGCAGTGCTCGAAGGTGCCGTGCTCATCACGCTCGAATAATCAGTCACCGTAACGTCTCACTAATCTATAATGAGTTATGTCATTCGGTGATTTCCTAATGCAAAACCTGGAGCAGTTCTGGCATCTCACAGGTTTCTACAACGCCACATGGCAGCACTTTGTCATGCTCGGCGTAGGCCTCTTCTTCATCTGGCTCGCCATCAAGAAGGATTTCGAACCGATGCTGCTTGTGCCGATCGGTTTCGGTATGCTCATCGGCAACATCCCCTTCAATACCGAGGCAGGTCTTGAGATCGGCATCTATGAAGAGGGCTCCGTGCTCAATATCCTCTACAACGGCGTGAGTGCCGGATGGTACCCCCCGCTGATATTCCTCGGCATCGGTGCCATGACCGACTTCTCGGCGCTCATAGCCAATCCTAAGCTGATGCTCATCGGCGCCGCCGCCCAGTTCGGCATCTTCGGCGCCTACATGGTGGCGCTCCTGCTCGGATTCGCCCCCGACCAGGCTGGTGCGATCGCCATCATCGGCGGTGCCGACGGTCCCACGGCTATCTTCCTCTCCTCCAAGCTCGCGCCCAACCTCATGGGAGCCATCGCCGTGTCGGCTTACTCCTACATGGCTCTCGTGCCGGTGATCCAGCCGCCGCTCATGCGACTCTTCACCACCAAGAAGGAGCGCCTGATCAAGATGAAGCCCGCGCGTGCCGTCTCGCAGAACGAGAAGATAATCTTCCCCATCGTCGGACTCCTGCTCACATGCTTCGTCGTGCCCTCCGGCATTCCGCTGCTCGGCATGCTCTTCTTCGGCAACCTGCTCCGTGAGTGCGGCGTGACAACGCGTCTCGCCAAGACCGCCAGCAACGCCCTCACCGACATCGTCACCATCCTCCTCGGCATGACTGTCGGCGCATCCACACAGGCTTCGGAGTTCCTGACAGCGCAGACCATCGGCATCTTCGCCCTCGGATTCATGGCGTTCATCATCGCCTCATCATCGGGCGTGCTGTTCGTCAAGCTCTTCAACATCTTCCTCCCGAAAGCCAAGAAGATCAACCCGCTCATCGGCAACGCCGGCGTTTCGGCTGTGCCCATGTCGGCGCGCATCTCCAACAACCTCGGTCTCGAGTACGATCCCTCCAACTATCTGCTCATGCACGCCATGGGCCCGAACGTTTCAGGTGTGATCGGCTCAGCCGTTGCTGCAGGTGTGCTCCTCGGCTTCCTCGCCTGATCTTCCCTATGACAGAATGACCCCGTGCCATGCCGGACAACGGCGTAGCCACGGAATCCGCAATACCCGTCTGACCCCGCCCGACACTAACCCGTTGCGCGGGGTCAGACTTTTCTCCCCGACAGCTATAACGGCGTGTGCCTGAACCGGTCAGATCCATCTTCCCGACGCCGTAAAAACAGGGATTAGTGTTACATGTGGTTACATTGTTGTTACATCTGCGTCATTTCGTGAACTTTAGCTCAACCGCTACGTTTCTACCATACAACAACGCGATATAACTAACGATTTAAATACAGAATGACATGGTTACAAAGAAAGTAATCGATACTCTATACTCAACTTGCAATTCACGGCCCGACAGCCCCGATGAACTGAATATTGCCCTGCTGTTCGAAGCCCTTGAGGAGCATCACGCCATCCGCATCGACGACGGCGACATTATCATCAACAGCATACCGAAGGAATCACCCTTCCACCGTATCTCCCTCAGCCGCATCAACGACATCGTTGAGTTTGAGGATGAGGTGGCTATTGTGCTCCACTCCTCCATAATTCTCCTGAACAAGGCTGACAGCAAGGCTTTCATACATATCCGCGAGGAGAAGCCTTCGTTCATCGACCGTCTGCGTTACCGTTTTGCCAATGCCGACTGAACTTGACGCCGTCGACGCCGCGCATACTGCGGTGCCGGCATCTCTGCACCGCGTGCGCCGGTTGCTGGGCGATGATTCCACCGAAGCCCTCCGCCGTGCGCGCGTTATTGTATTCGGGGTGGGAGGCGTCGGCAGCTGGGCTGTCGAGAGCCTTGTCCGCACAGGTGTCGGACATGTGACCATGGTCGACGCCGATTGCGTCGCGGAGTCCAACATCAACCGTCAGCTCCCCGCCACCGCGCTCACCGTAGGTGAGGTGAAGGTCGAGGCTATGCGCCGACGCATGCTGGAGATCAACCCGGATGCCGATATAAGGGCGCTCTGTTGCCGCTACACGCCTGAGACCGCCGCCGACTTTCATCTCGAAGAGTATGATGTAGTGATCGATGCCATCGACTCGCTCGCCGACAAGGCTGCCCTTATCCTGCACGCCACGGCTACGCGCGGCGTGACATTTCTATCATCAATGGGGGCAGCATTGAAATCCGACCCCACACGCATACGCGTCGACGAGTTCTGGCACGTGAAAGGGTGTCCGCTCGCCGCAGCCCTCCGCCGCCGTTTCCGCAAGACGGGTGCCTTGCCGCGCCGCCGTTTCCGTTGCGTGTGGTCCGACGAACTTCTTACCAACCTCGGACCCGACGAACAGCCGGCAGATGCCACCTCCGCGCCGATGGATTACGGCAAGGTCGCAGTCAACGGGGCGCTATGCCATATCACAGCCATATTCGGGTTTACGCTCGCCGGACTCGCCGTGAAAGCCATCACTGCTGCCAAATGATCAGTCGCAGCGGGGCTTTCACATTTGTTAAAAATGCGGGCGGCTCTTGTAATCGTTCATCTTTTTTGCTTAACTTTGCGTTAACACAGGGACTGACACATATTTTCTAATTGATGAAACAACTTTTTCTCGCCGCAATCCTGATGATTGCCACCGCAGCGACGGCATTGGCACAGACCGGTGCCGACAAGCTCCGTACGCAGGCGTCCAACGCTCTTGAAGCTAAGGAATATGTAACCCACGCTACTATTATCTCAAAGCTTATCAGGCTTTTGCCGAGGCTGGGAAAATGGATGCCGCGGTCGACTGTGCTGTCAACGCCGCTGCACTCTACCACCGCGAAAATTACTATAAGGAGGCATTCGAGGCGCTTTCGCGTGCCGAAATGGCTCTGAATGCCGCCGAACAGGGTGGCACGCCTCAACCTGCGCTCCACTATCCCATAGCCCGCGAGCGACAGCGCATGTACATCAAGCTCAAGCGTCCCGATAGTGCAGGGGAGTGGTTGCGCCAGATGGAGTCGTGGGCACAGAAAGCTGCCTCGCGCGATATCGACATAGACCTCCTCTCCACTCAGGCGCAGCAGTACTACGCATTCGGGCAGACCGAGCGTGGCGATGCCGCAGTCAACAAACTGATAGCCCTCTATCTCTCCGACGGCGACTACGACAAGGCTGACGAGTGCTACAAGAAGATCATCGACATGGCACTCCGCACAAACAACGCGCGCCTCGTGAGCCGCAGCTACGACAAATATCTCGCCTGGAACGACAGCATATCTGCCGTACGCGCCGCCGAGCATTACGACTCGCTGCGCACCGAGTACGACGCCGCCTGCCAGACAATCGCCGACCGCGACTCATCCATAACCGCCAAAAATGCCATCATCATCGGGCTTTGCATCCTCGCTGCCATCCTTGCCGGAGTATTGATATTCGCCGTGCTCGCATGGCTGCGCGCACTCGCTGTCACGCGTCGGCAGAAGCGGGAGATCGAGACCGCACACCGCCGCGAGGAGGTCAAGAACCGTTTCGTGGCTAATATCGCCGAGAGCATGGCTCCCACCATCGACACCCTGCCGCAGGGCGATCCGGCGGTGAAGGCGCTGCGCGATTTCACCACCCACATACAGACCCTCTCCGAGCTTGAGGCTGAGCGCGCCGTACCATATCCCGCCGAGGATATCAGCGTCGCTCCCTTCCTGGAGGCTATAGCTGCCGAGGTGCAGCCGGAGCTGGCTCCCGGAGTATCGCTCACGGTCAACGCACCCAAGATGTCGGCACATGTGGCTCCCGACGGACTGCGCGAGGTGCTGCTGCATCTGCTGCGCAACGCCGCTATCCACACCCCTGCCGACGGGCGCATCACGCTCGAGTTCAAGAAGCGCGGACCGCACAACATACAGTTTATCGTCACCGACTCCGGTCCCGGCGTCGACGAGCAGCTGCGCGACGATCTCTTTGTACCCTTCGCGCGCCACGGTGATCTCCGCGACGGCGACGGACTCGGACTCCCCACGGCAGCCGTCCGCACCGAACGCCTCGGAGGCACACTCTCCCTCGACACCACATGGCGCCAGGGCGCCCGCTTCGTCATCGAGCTCCACCCCTGATCCCCCTCACTGTTTAAGGCTTAATGTGAGCGATAATTTTCATTAGTTGTCTGAAAACAGTATCTTTGCATCAGATAATCCGATACGCCTGGATATGCATCTTATAAATGACAACATACAGAAGATCTTCGCCCTATGCAAAAAGTATAAGGTGAGCAAACTGTATGCCTTCGGATCTATCCTGACCCCCGGGTTCAATGACGAGAGCGACGTGGATATCCTTGTGGATTTCAACTCGGAGATTGACCATAACAACTACGCCGACAACTATTTTGATCTCTACCATGCGCTTAAGGCTCTGTTCGGGCGTGATGTGGATCTGGTTGATGAGACGGCGGTTCGCAATCCATATTTCAAAGAGGAATTAGAGGAGACCAAGCACCTGATATATGGATAAGGCATTGATCCGGTAATTCGCGTTCGGAGCCTTTCACTCCGGCTTCCCCACCCGGTTATTAGCCCTATCCGCCCTATTTGCCCTATTCACCCTCACTTGCCCCGCGCTTTTGTTAAATACATTGAATAGGCTGTCGCGGCATTGACTTAGCCGCGGATATTTCGTAACTTTGCACTCCGCTGCGCCATCCTGACGCGGCGGAACATGCAATGATAGAGGCGCGCAACATCACCAAGAGCTTCGAGCATCTGCAGGTGCTCAAAGGGATTGACCTCACCGTCGACCGCGGCGAGATTGTTGCCATTGTCGGACCCAGCGGTGCCGGCAAGACCACGCTTCTTCAGATTCTCGGCACGCTTGACCGCCCCGACTCGGGCACTCTCCGTTTCGACGGCGAGGATCCGCTCGCGCTCTCCCCGTCGCGACTCGCGCGGTTCCGCAACCGCACCGTCGGCTTCGTGTTCCAGTTCCACCGCCTTCTGCCCGAATTCTCCCTGCTCGAGAATGTCGCATTGCCGGCGCTCATCGGAGGCGAGAGCCGCAGCGAGGCTTTCAGCCGCGCGCGCAGCCTGATAGAGTACATGGGGCTGACACCGCGCGCCGACCATCGCCCGGCGGAACTCTCGGGAGGCGAACGCCAGCGCACGGCAGTGGCACGCGCACTCGTCTGCCGCCCAAAGGTCATTCTCGCCGACGAACCGTCCGGCAGTCTCGACTCACGCAACCGCGCGGAGCTCCACCGTCTCTTCTTCGACCTCCGTCGCGACATGGGGCAGACATTTGTCATCGTCACCCACGACGACAACCTCGCCGCCGACACCGACCGCCGCATCACCATGACCGACGGCATAATAACAGGAATAACATCACGTACGGACGACCGTACAAATCTCTCCTGATCAATAAAAACTTGAAATCAAACCACAAAAAAACAGTAAGAGAAACATGAAAATTCAGAAACTCCTCAGTGCACTTTTCATCGCACTCACATTCCTTACATTCTCCGCATGCAACAGCTCTGACGACAATCAGGACATGCAATATTCAAACATCGTCACCTTCCTCGGCAATACCGACGGACGTGCATCATTCACATACCAGGAGATGAACGACGCACAGCCTGTCACCATCTACTCCAACACCCAGGTGTCGGGAGGCGACCTCAAGCCCGGCGACCGTCTGCTCATCATCTTCTCCGTTCCCGCCACCACAACCAGCATCACAAACGGCACTGTAGTGACGCTCCACCAGGCTGTGAAGGTGCCCACCGTGACTGTGCAGCCCGGCGAAGTACCCACCGACTTCACATCCACCCCGGCACTCTACATCCAGACCCTCTTCCGCTCCGGAACATGGCTCAATATGCAGTGCCTCGTGCCGAGCACATCGACCAACATCACCTTCGAGCTCATCGCTGACCGCAACACGCTCGACAATGCCGACGTGCAGCTCTACCTCGTCTACAAGAACAGCGAGGTGAACAACAACATCGCCAACGCAGCATACTACGTTACCTTCAACATCGAGTCCGTGTGGAACCTCGCTACCTGCCGCAGCATAACCGTCAACACCACTAACTCCAACAGCGGTATCGAAGGAGCTGTCACATTCCGTAAAAACTGATTAACACCGTCTGATCCTAATGGAAAAGAAACCGCAGGAACTCAATATTGAGATCTCGCCCGAAGTGGCTGGCGGAAAGTATGCCAACTTCGCCGTCATCAGCCATGGACCCACAGAGGTTTATCTCGACTTCATCGCCGTCGCGCCCAACATGCCACAGGCACGCGTCCAGTCGCGCATAGTGATGAACCCGGCTCAGGCTAAGCAGCTGCTCTTCGCTCTCGGCGACAATATCCGCAAATATGAAGCCGAATATGGAGAGATCAATATGCCGGTACCGAAACGACACGACCCATCCCAGGGCAACGAAGGAGGAATACCGAACCCCTTTGTAGCCGGCGGAATGGCTTGAATCCCATAGCAGCGAAACGCCCGGGCACCCTTGTGCTCCGGGCTTTTCCGCTTACTGCACCAGTATATATCCATCACACCACAACACGATCAGCTATGATTGAAAACAACCTTACCATATACAACTCGCTGAGCCGCCGCAAGGAACCGTTCGTACCCATGCACCCCGACCGTGTCGGCATGTACGTGTGCGGTCCCACGGTTTATGGCGACGCCCACCTCGGGCACGCACGCCCGGCAATCACGTTCGACATCCTCTTCCGCTACCTGCGTCATCTCGGATTCAAGGTGCGCTATGTCCGCAACATCACCGATGTGGGTCACCTTGAGCACGATGCCGACTCCGGTGAGGACAAGATCGCAAAGAAGGCGCGCCTCGAGCAGCTTGAGCCGATGGAGGTGGTGCAGTTCTACCTCAACCGCTATCATCAGGCTATGGACCAGCTCAACGTGCTCCCCCCCTCCATCGAGCCGCACGCGTCGGGTCATATCATAGAGCAGATCGAGTACATCAAGCGTATACTCGACGCCGGCTACGCTTACGAGAGCGAGGGTTCGGTTTACTTCGACGTGCCGGGCTACAACCGCGACCACGATTACGGCAAGCTCTCCGGACGCAATATCGAGGAACTGCTCGCCACAACCCGCGAGCTCGACGGACAGAGCGAGAAGCGCAATCCCGCCGACTTCGCGCTCTGGAAGAAAGCCGCTCCCGAGCACATCATGCACTGGCCGTCGCCCTGGAGCGAGGGTTTCCCCGGATGGCACCTCGAGTGCAGTGTGATGAGTGAGAAATACCTCGGCGACAAGTTCGACATACATGGCGGCGGCATGGATCTCAAGTTCCCTCACCATGAGTGCGAGATAGCACAGTCTGTAGCCCACAACGGATGCGACGCCGTGCACTACTGGATGCACAACAATATGATCACCATCAACGGTCAGAAAATGGGCAAGTCGCTCGGCAACTTCATCACGCTCGATGAGTTCTTCGCCGGCAGCCACCCGCTCCTGGAGCAGGCATACTCGCCGATGACCGTGCGCTTCTTCATCCTTCAGGCTCACTACCGCGGTACGGTCGACTTCAGCAACGAGGCGCTGCAGGCGTCCGAGAAGGCGCTGAAGCGTATGCTCGAGGGCTACCGTCGCCTGCAGCAGCTCAAGGCATCCGCAGCCGACTCCGAGCCTATCGATGTGGCGGCAATCGCCGCACGCTGCCGCGAGGCTATGGACGACGATCTCAACACCCCCCGCGTGATCGCCGAGCTCTTCGAGGCTTGCGGCATAATCAACCGCATCAACGACGGCAAGCTCCGGGCATCGCAGGCTACGGTTGATGCGCTTAAGCAGCTGTTCCAGACATATCTTGTCGACATTCTCGGCATACGCCCCGAAGGTGCCGCTTCGCAGGAGGGCAACGCTTCGGCTATGAAGCCCTACGAGGAGGCTATCGATCTGCTCCTGCAGATGCGCGCCGACGCCAAAGCCGCCAAGGACTGGGCTACGAGCGACCGCATCCGTGACCGCATGAATGAGATCGGCTTCGATGTCAAGGACACAAAGGACGGATGGGAATGGTCCGTACGCTGAACGCTTTCCGATAACCACAACTCGTAACCACGCTTTTACCAGACCATGAATACCACTCTCAACCACACCGTCGCATCAGTCGCCGCTATAGCTGCGGCAGCGGCGGGTGTGTCGGCGGCACAGAAAGCTCCGGCGCAGAAACCCAACATCATCTACATCATGTGCGACGATATGGGTTACGGCGACCTCGGATGCTACGGGCAGCCCTACATCAGCACACCCTGCATCGACTCGCTCGCACGCCAGGGGGTGCGATTCACACAGGCATACGCCGGAAGTCCGGTCAGCGCACCCTCGCGCGCCACGCTTATGACAGGGCAGCACTCCGGACACACCGAGGTGCGTGGCAACCGTGAGTACTGGTCACCCAAAGACACGGTGATGTACGGCGACAACATCGATTTCGCCGTCGTGGGGCAGCACCCCTACGATCCCGCCCATAAGATCCTTCCGGAGATAATGAAGGAGAACGGCTACACCACCGGTATGTTCGGCAAATGGGCTGGCGGCTACGAAGGATCCCCCTCCACGCCCGACAAGCGTGGGGTCGATGAGTTCTACGGCTATCTCTGCCAGTTCCAGGCTCATCTCTACTACCCCAACTTCCTCAACCGCTACAGCCGCTCGGCTGGCGACACCGCCACCGTGCGTGTGGTCATGGAGGAGAACATAAAGTATCCCATGTACGGCGACGACTATCTGAAGCGTCCGCAATACTCCGCCGATATGATCCACCGCGAGGCTATGGATTGGCTCGACAAGCAGACCGCTGACAAGCCTTTCTTCGGGCTGCTCACCTACACCCTCCCTCATGCCGAGCTTGTGCAGCCGCGCGACTCGCTGCTCAACGGCTACAAGCGCAAATTCTTCACCGACCGCACATGGGGCGGACAGGAGGGCTCGCGCTACAACGCCACCGTCAATACCCACGCGCAGTTTGCCGCCATGATCACGCGCCTCGACGCCTATGTCGGCGAGATCATGGAGCTTCTCGACCGCAAGGGGCTTGCCGACAATACCATTCTGGTCTTCACCAGCGACAACGGTCCTCATGAGGAGGGCGGCGCCGACCCGGAGTTCTTCGGGCGCGACGGCAAGCTCCGCGGACTCAAGCGCTCATGCCACGAAGGGGGCATACGCGTGCCGTTCATCGTCCGTTGGAACGGTGTCGTGGAGCCTGGACGCGAGAGCGATCACCAGCTGGCGTTCTACGATATCCTCCCCACTTTCGCCGAGATAGCCGGCGACTCGCTCGCCCGGCACATAAATCCCGATCTCCGGGGTGATGGCTTCGACGGCATATCATTCCTCCCCGAGCTGCGCGGTGAGAAGCAGCCAGCCCACGATCATCTCTACTGGGAGTTTGCCGAGACAAATCAGATCGGCGTGCGTCAGGGCGACTGGAAACTCGTGGTGAAGAAAGGCAAACCGGAACTCTATAACCTCGCCGACGACATCCACGAGGATCACGACGTAGCCGCACAGCACCCCGATATCGTGGAGCGTCTTGTCAACGTCGCACGCAGCGAGCACCGCGATTCCCCACTGTTTCCCGTCACTCTCCCCTGATTCTGAAATAACACCCATCCATCACATATCCAAATGGCGAAGAAAGTAGTTGAGACACCGCTCATGAAGCAGTATGCCGAGATGAAACAGAAACATCCCGACGCCGTGCTGCTTTTCCGTGTTGGCGACTTCTACGAGACATTCTCCGAAGATGCCATCACGGCATCGGAAATACTTGGAATCACTCTCACCAAGCGTGCCAACGGCTACGCATCCGACGTTGAGCTTGCCGGATTCCCCCACCATGCGCTCGACACCTACCTCCCCAAACTCGTGCGCGCCGGAAAGCGCGTGGCTATCTGCGAGCAGCTCGAGGATCCGAAGCTCACCAAGAAGCTCGTGAAGCGCGGCATCACTGAGCTTGTCACCCCCGGCGTGTCGATAAACGACAACATACTCAATCATCGCGAGAACAACTTCCTTGCCGCGGTGCACACCGGATCAAAAGGACGCATAGGCGTGGCTTTCCTCGACATATCCACAGGAGAATTTCTCACTGCGGAAGGAGTCCCGGAATACATCGACAAGCTCTTGGCCAACTTCGGACCTAAGGAAGTGCTGATCATGAGAGGTACGCGCCAGAGGTTTGAAGATATTACGACAACCCGCTATCTAACCACAGATCTCGACGACTGGATCTTCACATCCGACGCAGCAAACGAACGTCTGCTCAAGCAATTCGGCACATCATCGCTCAAAGGCTTCGGCATACATGCAATGACCGACGCCATCATTGCAGCCGGAGCGATACTCCACTATCTCGACATCACTTGCCACACACGCATCTCCCACATCACAAGCATCTCACGTGTGGAAGAAGAAAAATATGTCCGGCTCGACCGCTTCACCGTACGCAATCTTGAACTCATCCAGCCCTTGGGCGAAGACGGCAAAAGTCTGCTCGACGTCATAGACCGTACCGTGTCCCCGATGGGAGCGAGACTTCTGAGGCGTTGGATTCTTTTCCCGCTTAAAGACGTGAATGCCATAAACTCACGCCTCGATATTGTGGA
>OFFM01001526.1_pt1 | contig 12509 bp, 8 predicted proteins | sample 1521401 | NCBI WGS metagenome assembly OFFM01 (sample SAMEA3504118, study PRJEB24116) | mouse gut metagenome | biome: mouse gut; feature: mouse-associated habitat; material: faeces | place: Denmark | collected 2011
GCACGACCTTGCCAAGGTCGGGGTCGCGGGTTCGAGTCCCGTTTTTCGCTCCAATGACCCAGGTCAACCCAGCGAAGCAAGGCAAAAAGCTTGAATGATGAACAAATTTGTCCGGGTGGTGGAATTGGTAGACACGCTACTTTGAGGGGGTAGTGGCCGAAAGGCTGTGTGAGTTCGAATCTCATCTCGGACACCAAAAGAAATCCGCAGATTGCAACATGCTTTCTGCGGATTTTCTGTTTATACCCCTATTGCATCACACAATAGGGGCGGAGGGTATGACGCGAGCGCAGCCTACCTCCGTAACGCATACACACCATCTTAGAGTCAGCATACCGGAAGATAGCAACCAACATGGATCAGTAGATACCACGGGGACAATTTCCAACTTGGGGTTGAAAATATGTCTCAGCCCCGTACTCAGGGAGGTCAACGCAGACTGTCGAGAGACCGTAGCAATGACTCAAGACGCTCACGGATAGAGTACAGGCGGCGCACGGCACGGTTCTGGCGGCTCACACCCTCCGGATTACGTCGCAACTCCTCCTGCGCGGCATCAAGCTTCATGCCACGGAATTTGACAAGATAATGTATCTGCGCGATCTTGTCGATATCAGCCGGAGTATAGAACCGCGTACCACGGTCGTTGCGCGTGGGGTGGATCACAGTGAACTGTTTTTCCCAGAAACGCAAAGTGGACTGCGGCACGCGGAGCATCTCCGCCACCTCGCCGATTTTATAGAATTTCTTATTGAGTGAGTCCATCCGCAGGTAGTGCTTTTTCGCTTGCAAAATTACTGAAAATTCGGTAATTTTGCACCGATTTACAGCCTGTTTGAATTTTAATTCATCCACGGCTTTCCGGCGGCAGACAGCCACCGGCGACACTCAATAAGGAAACAGTTAGAAACAGATAATACAACATGGCTTCAAAGAATCTCACTGCTAAAGAGATACGCGAATCATTCAAGGAATTTTTCCGCCAGAAAGGACACAAGATCGTCCCATCGGCACCGATGGTGATCAAGGATGACCCGACGCTGATGTTCACCAACGCCGGCATGAACCAGTTCAAGGACATCATACTCGGCAATGCCGCTCCCAAGAGCAAGCGTGTAGCCGACTCGCAGAAATGCCTGCGCGTAAGCGGCAAGCACAACGACCTCGAGGAGGTGGGAATGGACACTTACCACCACACCATGTTCGAGATGCTCGGCAACTGGTCGTTCGGCGATTATTTCAAAAGCGAGGCTATCGACTGGGCGTGGGAATATCTTGTAGATGTGCTCGGACTTGATCCCAAGCGACTTTACGCTACGGTATTCGAGGGATCACCCGAAGAAGGGCTGTCGCGCGACGATGAAGCCGCCGGATACTGGGAGCGTCACCTCCCCGCCGACCACATCATAAACGGAAACAAGCACGACAACTTCTGGGAAATGGGCGACACCGGTCCATGCGGTCCCTGCTCGGAGATACACATCGACCTCCGTAGCGACGAAGAGCGCGCCGCAAAACCGGGACGTGAACTTGTCAATCATGATCATCCGCAGGTGATCGAGATCTGGAACCTCGTGTTCATGCAGTACAACCGCAAAGCTGACGGATCGCTCGAACCCCTCCCCGCAAAGGTTATCGACACCGGCATGGGATTCGAACGCCTCTGCATGGCGCTTCAGGGAAAGACATCAAACTACGACACCGACGTATTCACTCCCCTCATCACAAAAATATCCGAACTGTCGGGACTCCGCTACGGCGAGAATCCGAAAGTCGACATAGCGATGCGCGTCATCGCCGACCACGTACGCACGATTGCATTCTCCATAGCCGACTCCCAGCTGCCGGGCAACGCCAAGGCTGGCTACGTGATCCGCCGCATACTCCGTCGCGCAGTGCGATATGCCTACACATTCCTCGGGCAGAAACAGGCATTCATGTACCGCCTCGTCGACACCCTGATAGAGAGCATGGGCGAGGCATATCCGGAGATCGCCTCACAGCGCGAGCTCATCATGAAAGTGATCAAGGAGGAGGAGGATGCGTTCCTGCGCACACTCGACAACGGCATCCGTCTGCTCGACACCGCTATCGCGACAGCCCGTTCCGCCGGCAAAAACGAGATTTCCGGTAAAGAAGCATTCACACTTTACGATACCTACGGATTCCCGCTCGACCTCACAGAGCTTATCCTCAAGGAGAACGGCATGACCCTCGATCACGAAGGATTCAACAGCGAGATGGCGGCTCAGAAGGAGCGCGCACGCAATGCCGCTGCTGTCGAGGCTGCCGACTGGGTGGTTCTTGCCGAAGGCGAACCACAGTTTGTCGGTTATGATACAGACACCATCGAGACAAACATACTCCGCTACCGTAAGGTGAAGCAGAAGAAGGGTGAATATTACCAGATTGTACTGGCACAGACACCTTTCTATGCAGAGATGGGTGGTCAGACGGGTGACCGTGGCACACTGACCGACAGCGAGTGCCTCGTGACCGAGATCTACGACACCAAACGTGAGAACGGAATGGCTGTCCACCTTGTCAAGAAACTCCCGGCTGATGTCAACGCTAAATTCATAGCAGCCATCGACCGCGACGCCCGCATGGCGACTTCATGCAACCACACCGCCACACACCTGCTGCACTATGCGCTACGTCAGGTGCTCGGCACGCATGTGGAGCAGAAAGGATCGTTTGTATCGCCCGAAGTGCTCCGCTTCGACTTCTCACACTTCCAGAAGGTAACGCCCGAGCAGCTGCAGCAGGTGGAACGCCTCGCCAACTCGCTCGTGCGCGCCGCCATACCGCGCGACGAGCACCGCAACGTGCCTATCGCCGAAGCTCAGGCTATGGGTGCCATGGCACTTTTCGGCGAGAAATATGGCGATGAGGTGCGTGTGATCCGATATGCAGACTCTGTGGAGCTCTGCGGTGGCACACACGTGGAGAACACCGGTAACATCGGCATGATACGCATACTCTCCGAAAGCAGCGTTGCCGCAGGCATACGCCGAATCGAGGCTATAACCGGTGCCGCTGTTGAGGATGCCATAGACGAGTTAAAACGCACGCTCTCCGAAGTATCAGGAATGCTCAACAACGCTCCCGATGTCGTTTCCGCAATGAAGCGTGCGATAGCCGAGAATGCCGATCTACACCGCCAGGTGGAGGAATATTTCAACGAGCGCGCGCAGGCACTCACGCAGCAGGTGCTTGAGAAAGCCCAGACCATCGGAGGCATCAAGGTCGCAACGCTTCATGGAGTCCGCATCCCTGAGATGGCAAAGACAGTTGCCTTCGGCGTGCGCACTGCATCCCCCTCCAACACAATCTTCCTCGGTGCAACAGTTGATGTCAGCGGAAAACCGCTGATCACCGTCATGGTGACCGACGATCTTGTAGCCGCCGGCTACAACGCATCGCAGATGGCACGTGAAGCAGCACGCGCCATAAACGGCGGTGGCGGCGGTCAGCCCGGCTTCGCCCAGGCTGGAGGTAAGAACAAGGAGGGACTGACCCAGGCTTACGACACCCTTTTGAACGCAATAAAACACTAATACCATACCTATCGGAAAAATGACAGTCCGCAAATCACATCTCTCCACAGCCATGCTCACTCCCGCAGCCATGGCAGCCATCGTCCCAGTAGCATCATGCCAGTCGGGCGAGAAGAAGAGCGAGGAGACAAAACCGTTTAATATCGTCTACATTATGTCAGACGACCACACGCAGCAGATGATGAGCTGCTACGACACCCGCTATGCCGAGACCCCGAACATGGACCGTATCGCCAACGAGGGCGTGCGGTTCACCAACAGTTTCGTGGCAAACTCCATCAGCGGTCCGTCGCGCGCATGTATGCTCACCGGCAAACACAGCCATAAGAACGGATTCACCGACAACGAGCACTCGGTGTTCGACGGCTCGCAACCCACATTCCCGAAGTACCTGCAGCAGGCTGGATACCAGACAGCCATAATCGGCAAATGGCATCTCGAGAGCCTCCCCACAGGATTCGACAAGTGGGAAATCGTTCCGGGTCAGGGTGACTACTACAATCCCCGCTTCATCCAGCAGAACGGCGACACAATCGTGCGTCAGGGTTATCTGACAAATCTGATCACCGACCTGAGCCTCGACTGGCTTGAGAACGAGCGCGACAAAGAGAAACCGTTCGCTCTGCTCATCCACCACAAGGCACAGCACCGCAACTGGATGGCTGACACATGCAACCTCGAGCTCTACGAAGACAAGACATTCCCCGTACCCGAGACTTTCTTCGACGACTACGCAACCCGCGAGGCTGCCTCGACTGCCGAAATGCGCATCTTCGACCACATGGACAACATCTATGACCTGAAGATGGACCGCGACGACAAGGATTCTTACCTGAAATCAACCTACCGCGCATTCTACTCGCGTATGGATTCGGTGCAGCAGGCAAAATGGGATGCTTTCTATAAGCCTATCATCGACGATTTCTACTCGCGTAATCTCAAGGGTCGCGAACTCGCGGAATGGAAGTATCAGCGCTACATGCGCGACTATCTCAAGACCCTGAAGAGTCTTGACGACAACATCGGGCGTGTGCTTGATTATCTTGAAGAGAATGATCTGCTTGACAATACTCTCATCGTCTACACTTCCGACCAAGGTTTCTACATGGGCGAGCACGGATGGTTTGACAAGCGATTCATGTATGAGGAGTCGTTCCGCACTCCGCTCGTGATGCGTCTGCCGAAAGGCTTCGACCGCCGCGGCGACATAGACCAGATGGTGCAGAACATCGACTACGGTCCGACATTCCTTGATCTTGCCGGAGTGGAAGTGCCGTCCGACATGCAGGGCGAAAGCATGATGCCGCTGCTGCGTGGCGAGAATCCCGCTGACTGGCGCGATGATCTCTATTACCATTACTATGAGTATCCAGCCGAACATGCCGTGAAACGCCACTATGGCGTGCGCGACAGCCGCTATAAGCTGATACATTTCTACAACGATATCGACAAGTGGGAACTTTTCGACCTGCAGGAGGATCCGAACGAGCTTAACAACATCTACGGCAAGCCCGGTACCGAGGAGATCACCGCACGCATGAAGGAGCGTCTGAAAAAAGCCCAGATCAAGTACGACGATCCGATCCTCCAGACATACCCCCTCGACTGACCACGAACCTTTTGAACCGCAGCCGTGTTGAATATAGGTAACCAAACTTAACCGACATGGCACGATTGAAAAAAGAGAAACCACTGCTTCGCAGAGTCCTCGACAAAGAGGAAGTGGAATTTGAGAAAATCTCGCTTGCCGAGATACGACAACTGATAAACGATCTTGTGGAACTCCAGGAGAACCGGATCCGCAAGGAGGAGATACTGAAACTCCAGAATATCGTGATCAAGGCATCCGAGAAGATCAAGGAGATCCTCGGCGAAGAGAAGTAACAAAAAGCACAAGATAAAGCGCCCTCCGCTACAGCCGCAAGGCTTCATGGCGGAGGGCGTTTGATATGTAAGGCAAAGTCTATTTTTCGCTGCCGATTTGCGCAGTTTCGCGGATAATAGCTAACTTTGCGGTATGGGACTGACACACAATCATTGCACATATACACCCAGATCAGCATACGCAGGCACTGCGGAATACACAACGGCACACGTACAGTGGCATAGATGGATTGCCATGGGCATCACGGCGCTGTGCATAGCCATGCTGCTCGGACTCAGCTCATGCGGATCGTCGCGCAAAGTATCGAAAGGCTCAGGCGGCTACAAGCGTCCTGCAATCACAAAAATTGATATCGACGGATCACTCCCCTCGGAGACCCGCGCGCTGCTTGCCGAGGCACAACGCTGGCTCGGCACCGCCTACCGCTACGGAGGCACATCGCGTTCGGGCGTGGACTGCTCCGGACTTACGATGAACGTGTTCAGCAACGCACTTAAGATAAAGCTGCCGCGCAATTCCGCGCAGCAGAAGCAGTACTGCCGCGAGATCAACAAGCGTGAACTCATAGAGGGCGATCTGGTGTTCTTCGCTACCGGCTCGTCAAGCAGCATCAACCATGTGGGTATGTATATAGGCGACGGCAGGATGATCCATGCATCCGGAAGCCGCGGAGTGATGGTGAGCGATCTATCGGAGGCGTATTATGTACGCAACTATCACAGTTCGGGACGCGTGGAAACATATTACGCCATGATCAGCGGCAAAAAGTCGAAGAAACAGAAGTCTACCAGACAGAAAGAGCTACCAACGGTGGATATAATGCCTGACGATCCCATATATGCCGACGCGAAACCGAAATCTTCCGGGAAGAAAGCTGATGACAACCGTATCACGGTTCCGGATGCAGTTAAGAAAGGTATCGAAGTGATCGGCACGGTGGATGTCAGCGATCTCGACCGCGTGCTCGCGCGCGCAGGAGGCAGCAAGGATGAGAGCAGTGAAACTGTAACTGCATCCGCCACCACCCAGCAGGAGGATTTACCAACGGCAAGCGCTCAGGTTTCAACCACACCAGACACACAGACACCCACAGCACGTGAGCAGCGCAAGGCGCTCAACGTAGTGCGCCGCAGCATACTAGACGACGCCCTCAACCAGGCTGTGGACTCAATCGTGTCGGAGTATTTCGACTGATGCGTCGATATTTTTCCACCACTACTATACGTGAGTAAAGATGCCGATAATAATTGATCCGTCGCTGCCTGCGGTGAGCCGGCTGCTCGAACAGGAGAATATTCGCGTGACTGGCAAATCGCCGGAACGCCCTCTGCGCATAGGTATCGTAAACCTTATGCCGCTAAAGGAGATGACGGAGTATGACCTGCTACGCCACCTGTCAGCCACTCCCCTGCCGGTGGAACTTCACCTGATAACTATGGCGTCGCACATGTCGCGCAACACGCCACGTGAGCATATCGAGGCTTTTTACCGAACCTGGGACGGAGTGCGCGGGCTTGAATTCGACGGCATGATATTCACCGGCGCTCCGGTAGAGAATCTTGCATTTGAAGATGTGGACTACTGGAATGAACTGACGGAGATGATGGATTGGGCGCGTAAAAATGTGCGTTCAACGCTATATATCTGCTGGGGTGCTTTCGCAGGGCTTTACCATCACCACGGCATAGACAAGATAATGCTCAGTGATAAGCTGTCGGGCGTGTACCGCCACACGGCGGAACCGGGGGCAAAGCATGAGCCGCTGCTGCGGGGCATGGATGATGAGTTTTTTGTTCCCCACAGCCGTTTCGCCGCCGTGAGCATGGATGATGTGCGCAGCGCTGCCGATCTGCGTGTAATCGCGACATCGGCGGAAGCTGGGCTATACATTGCAGAGGCTGCGGGAACGCGCGACTTCTACATAACCGGGCATTCGGAGTATGCTCCTGACACGCTTGATTTCGAATACCGACGCGATGTAGCAAAAGGTATGTCGCCACATGTGCCAGCCAACTATTACCGCAATGACAATCCTGACGAGGGGCCTGTGGTGCGCTGGCGCTCTCATGCAGCACTGCTGTTCAGCAACTGGCTGCATTTTTATGTTAATCCGGAGTATTGAGATAACAATAGGGCTGATAAGGCTAATAGGGCTAATATAAGAGCGGGTCGGGTGTCTATGACACTCAGCCCGCTCGGGGTATGTGGGGGTAGGGTTATTTCAGGGGGGTGATGCGGAGGCGGTAGGACATCGGCTGGTCGGGCACGCGATAGATGGGGAGCGTGTCGACGTCGGCGCCACATGACGCATTGCCAATGCCGCGTGTCCATGCATCAAGGTGAAGCACGCTATAGGGGCGCGGTGTGAGTTCCCACTGGTGGTTTGCCGCCATAAGGTCGGCATCGGTGTAAGGAAGTATGGAGAAACTTACCTTGCCGTCGGTAGTGATCGTGAAACCACGTCCTTCGGCATCGGTGAGCGTCAGCTCGCGCAGACCTTCACGTCCGCCGGTGCTCTGCGGCTTCACATACGGCTCAACCATCTCGCTTACGGTAGTGGAGTAACGTCCGAGGAGGGTTCCGTCCATACGGTCGTTGTAGTTCTCATACGGTCCGTAGGCATAATAATCGACAACATTGAGAGCAGGATTTATGGCACATACGAGTCCGGAGCGGCGGAGCTTGTCGGTGTGCGGCGTGAATGTCACATCCATATCTACAGTAGCATCGGGATATATGGTGTAGATGATCTTCGTGTCGCACTTCGAGCCACGGCGGGTTGTGACAACCTCAATGTTTTTCTTGTCAGTTGTACGGTAAGAGATCTCCGCCGCATCCTCAAGTCCGGCATCGGTATCGGTGTAGCGGTCGTTCTCAATCCAACGGTGGTTGTCGTAGACAAACCCGAGACCATCTGCGATCATATCGACACCGTCGGCAGTGAGTCGTGTCATAACTCCTGTGACGCGGTCGAACAGAGCGGTGATACGGTCATTGCTGACATTGATTGCAGTCGAGCCCAGCTTGGCAAGCAGAGCGACACCCTTTGCAGAGTGCGCGGCAAGCGGCTGACGGTCGACGATAGTGAACTGCGCGTGTGCCACCTCATGTCCTGCCGGTGCGAAAGACTGATCCTGAGCATAGACAACCTCGGCGGTAAGCGTAAGCTCGGCATCAGTGCGTGAGAGCGCCTTGCCCATATTGACCGTGAGTGTCTGCGACTCACCCGGTATCACCTGATCAAGAGCCTCGGTGCGTGTGGCAACGGGGCGACCGTCGGCAAGAAGCGTGAGCCGTAGCTGCAGTCCGGCGAGGGAGCGGAAAGCGTATTCATTGGTAAGGGTCAGTGTGACCGTATTCTTGCGTGTATCCACACCGTCGAGCTTGAAGTGGATATACTGGTATGCGGCACGCACCTCCATGAGCTTGGCGCTCTCCTCGCGCGTGGCGGGGATAACACCGTTGGAGCAGAAATTGCCCTGGTGCGGTCCGGGATAGTCGTAGCCTGTGTGCAGACGGTATATACCCTGCTTTATCTCCTCCGGATCGTAGATAGCCTGGTCGACCCAATCCCAGATGCATCCGCCGACAGTGGCATTTGAAGCATCAATAGCCTCGGTATATTCGCGGAGGTTGCCGATAGCGTTGCCCATCGCGTGAGCATACTCGCATATAAGCATCGGCTTGTCGAGATCGCTCGTATTCTCCTCCATCCACTTCATACCGGGGTACATCTTGGAATAAAAATCGGAGAAGCGGCTTCCGCCGTAAGGCTTGTCGGCACGTGTGCCCTCATAGTGTATCGGGCGTGAGTCGAGCGCGCGGGCGGCGTTGTAGCAGAACTCGAAATTCTCGCCATTGCCAGCCTCGTTGCCGAGACTCCACATGATCACCGACGGATGATTACGGTCGCGGAGCACCATGCGGTCGATGCGGTCGACGAACGCAGGGATCCATGAAGGCATATCGGAAATCGACTGGTTGGCGTGATCCTCAAGGTCAGCCTCGTCGATTGTATAGAGTCCGTAGTGGTCGAACATCGCATACATCCGTTCATTGTTGGGGTAATGGCTGGTACGGATGGTGTTGATGTTGTTCTGTTTCATGAGCTGCACGTCGCGGAGCATCGATTCGGTGCGCACGGCGCGTCCGTAGAGAGGATCTGAATCGTGGCGGTTGACACCTTTGAGTATCACACGCTTGCCATTGACATAGAGCAGCGAGTTCTCAATCTTTATGTCGCGGAAGCCATGCTTGGTGGAGAAAGCCATCTCCTCCGGACCGTTCTTGCCGTCGCGCTGAATGACCTCAACGGTGTAGAGATCGGGAGTCTCAGCACTCCAAAGCCTCACCGCACCGAGATCGAAGCCGACACGCACATCGGAGGTGTCAGCGAGATTGTGAGTGACGCTCTTTGATGCTACTTTCTTTCCGTCGGGATCGATGAGGTTGATGTCGAAAGTCTTGTAGCCTTTCAGGTGGTCACGATTGTCGATGCTGAGGGTTACGTCCATGTGTGCCGCTTTACCCGCCTCTCCGAGACTCGACGTGATCACATGGTCAGCCACGGCAGCTTTCGGAACATTGTAGAGATATACATTGCGGTGAATGCCGCTCATGCGGAACATATCCTGGCATTCGAGGTATGAGCCGTCGCTCCAACGGAACACCTGCACAGCGAGTGTATTCTCGCCGGGGTGGAGATAAGGTGTGATGTCGAACTCCGTAGTATTGTTAGCACCCTGGGTGTAGCCCACATAGTTGCCATTCAGCCACACAAACGCAGCGGAATATATGCCGCCGAAGTGGATGAACGTACGGCGTCCGTCCCAATTCTCAGGCAGATCAAAAGTGCGTACGTATGATCCGACGGGGTTTATGCCGTAGTTGACTCCGCCGTCGTTGAATCCTTTACGCGCGTTGATGAAAGGAGGGGTGTTGCCATGCGGATATTCCACATTGGCATATATCGGGCGGTCATATCCCTGCATCTCCCAGTTGGAGGGGACAGGAATGGTATCCCATCCGGATACGTCGAATCCGGGTTTGAAGAAATCTGTGGGACGCTGCGAAGGCTCGGGCACGAAGTTGAAACGCCATATACCGTTGAGCGACATATAGCGGTCGTTGACAGGCTCTGTCCAGGGGGTAGCGTAGTACTCCTTGTCGGCGTACATTGCGGCAGCATCAGCGTAAGGCATCATAGTAGCCTTGCCAGGCTCTTTGTTTTCCTGAAATATGGTCTCGTTCTCCCAATAGTTCGCACGGCGGCTCTCGTCGGTGGCATAGGCAGCCTCACCGGCATCGTAGACGGTGAATGCGAAATCGGCATAACGGTTCTTGCGCGCCTCATCGACAGGAATCAGCGTCAGGTTGCCGTCGCGGTCGGTCACCATAGCGACATCGTTGCGGTTGGTGGGGATTATGAGACCATCCTTTATGGTCCAGATCTGCGCCTCGTCGGAACCGTTGTTTGCTCCAAGCTCCACGCGGTCGCCCTCGAAACGGATAGCCAGCTGACTCGCAGAATTGATGAATCGCCAACTGCCTGAAAGGCTGGTTATACTCCAGAGCTGCGCGTTGGAATTTTCCTCCGCTTTCTTAAGCTCTACAGTTGAGGGCGATGTCTCGGTAATGACATGATTTGTCGACGCTTTTAGCACAATTTTGTAGAGTTTATCATTCTCAAACGTCTGTTGTGCAGCAGATGCATAGGTGGTGCATATAGCGGCAAAAAGCAAGCCAAGGAGCGCCACCATTCTATGTATCAATGGTTTAGACATAAAGTAAAACTATATTGAGAAGTAATTGATTAATTCCATTGGTATTATCCTTACAAAGATAAGGATTCCGATGCAATTCTGCAACAGGTCGCTCAATCACTCAATGAACTCAAAATACTCAAAAAGGTGAGGGTCGTGCACGTGGCGCAGGAATCATCCATGCGCCATAGACAATTGATGGGGATTCAACAACAGGAATAACGAGACCCGAAGGGATCTCTGTCGAAAAAATATTTCCTGAATCAGAACAATCAGGGAAGAAATTTGCAGCACATGTTAAAGATGATCGTGTAGTTCCGGAATGGAAACGTTGAACAAGCACTATAGAAGACGCTCTCTTCTTACGTGTCATCACTTTAACCGCAAGTATGGAGTCGCGCCAGGGGTTGCAGCCGAGTCAGAATGGCTTGATGCGGTTGCGGCGCATGAGGTAGGCGGGCAGGGGCTGCACGGTGAGGGCGAGGTAGCGCGTGGAGGCGTCGGAGGCGGTGTCGAAGAAGCGGAGCGAGAACTGGGTGGACCACCGGCGGACGTTGCCGTGGATGATGACGATGGAGCGATGGTTGCAGCACTGCGTCACCGCCGGGATCTGCAGGAACTGGTGGACGGTGCGGTGAGGACGGTAATAGAAAGCCTCGTCGGAGAGGTCGGGCAGCGGGGTGCGGTCGGCATCGACCACGAGGAGATGGCTGAAGGTGGTGCCGCGCCAGTTGGTGACCGCGCGGAGCGATCCGTGGTAACATGTACGGGAGAAGCCGGTGAGTCGTCCGGCGGCAGTTGCTGAGCGTGCGATGACAAGTGCCGGAGGCTGTGGTGTGCGGCGGGTTATGTGCTGGATCCACCGGAGATAGTCGGCGAGGAGGCGGGGAATGTCGTCGGCTGGGGTGGAGCCGTCGTCGTGGATGTAGAGGCGTGGTTCCTCGCCGGGGGTGCGGCGCAGCATCTCGAGGGTGGCGATGATGCGCCGCTGCCGCTGGTTGAGCGGGCGTTGCAGCCACCTCTGGAAGGCGGGGTGGCGGGTTTCGGGCGGGGTGCCGTAGAGGAACATGACGCAAAGGTAAGGATGGATAGGGGCGGATGGTATGCGAAACCGCCCAAAATGGTGGGATGGGAGGGTGGATAAGGCTAATAATAAGGCGGATAGGGCTAATAGCTGAGGAGGGGAAGATGCTACGGAGACAATTTTCAGCGTGAGCTGAAAATATTTCTCCGCCTCGTACTCAGATAAAAAACGCCACGCTACGATGACCGATCTATAGCGTGGCGGTTGCGGCGCTCCCG
>OFFM01001530.1_pt1 | contig 12478 bp, 9 predicted proteins | sample 1521401 | NCBI WGS metagenome assembly OFFM01 (sample SAMEA3504118, study PRJEB24116) | mouse gut metagenome | biome: mouse gut; feature: mouse-associated habitat; material: faeces | place: Denmark | collected 2011
ATGACGACGGCCAGTACGGCCGCCGACCCGAGCCAGGCCGCTCCGGCGACGCCGAGTGAACGGACGACCGAATGGCCCGCGATGCCCAGCAAAGGAGCGCCCAGGAGGAACAGCGCGACGCCGAGACTGGCCCCGGCGCTGACCCCGAGGACGTAGGGCCCGGCGAGCGGGTTGCGGAACAGGGTCTGCATCTCGAGGGCGGCCCCGGCCAGCAAGGCGGTGACGGCTTTCAAGAGCCTGATGTTTAGCACGATATTGCGAACGGTAGGGTCGGATTCGGCACCTGTGAGCGCACCCCACACCTCGCCGGGCGACAGAGCGACCGACCCCACGGCGAGGTCGGCGGCGAAGAGTGCCGCGGTGGCGAGGGCGAGCAGGACGAAGACCAAGGCCGAACGGGACATGCTACCGGAGCTGCTTGTAATAGGTGAGTGTATCGCAACCGAGCGCGGGGTGGAAAATGGCGGCGAGGTCGCGGAGAATGAGGTCGGGGTGGGTGGCGCCCGATTCCCAGAAATCGGACCCTCCGGCGAAGGTCTGCCGACGGTTGTTGTTGAAAACCTGTCTGTTGCGCACGACGGGCAGGTCGGCGAACTTCGGATTCTGCGCCTTGAGCTCGGCGAGCGAATTGCACCCGCCGACGTTGAGCCACACATCGGCGTCGGCTGCGAACAGATAAGCCTGCTCCATGTCGACGGGCCGCGAGGTGTTGCCGTCGTCGGAGACGGTGAAGGTGTCGCCCCCTGCATCGCGGATGAGCTGCACCATGTAATTGCGGGCGGGCGGCATGAACCACGTGTCGCGGTAGGGGGTATTGAGCAGCACTTTGGGGAGCGTGACGACGTCGGGGTGCGCCTCGCCGACATGCGCGCGGACACGCTGTGCGACGGCGTTGTAACGCGCGGCGATGCCGTCGAAAACCTCCTTGCCGCGGTCGTGGCAACCGCACAGCTCGGCGGCGACCATCAACCATTCGGCCTTGCCCAAAGGCGAGGGTTCGAGGTAATCACCTATATATATATAGGGAATCTTCAGCTCGCGGAGTTTGCCGGTCAGTACGCTGTTTTCGCCGTAGACGCCGTAGAGCAGAACGATGTGGGGGCGCATGGCGGCCAGCAACTCGAAATCGAGGTTGGTATCGTAGCCGATGTCGCGGACTTCGCCGCACAGACGATGCTCGCGGATGTGGGGGTTGGCTATGTAGTCGATGCCCGAAACGCCTTTGATGCGCCGAACCTCGCCGAGGGCGTCGAACAACGCTACGTGGCTGGAAGATAAGCAGACGACGCGCTGGACGGGAGCCTTGACTGCCTGCCCGTCGAACCCGGCGGGCACGGGGCTGTCGTCATGCAGAACGAGCAAATGCTGTTCCTCCTGCTCGGCGCCCTGCCACGGATTGCGGACGGTGACCAACGTGGTGCTGTCATGGGCGGTACCGCGGATGTCGAACCCCGTGGCGTAGGCGGGGGTATAGACTTCGCGGCAGAAATCGGCGGCGGAATAGTTTTTGCGGCCGCTGCACGCGAGGGCCGCGAGGACTGCCAGGAATATCTTCTGTGCTTTCATCGACTTCAAAAGTAGAAAAAATTCCGCATAAATTGTTGTTTTCTCAAAAATATGCTATATTTGCAGTCCCAAACCGAAAGGTTTCGGGTAATCGGGGCGTAGCTCAGTCCGGTTAGAGTACACGTCTGGGGGGCGTGTGGTCGCTGGTTCGAATCCAGTCACCCCGACAAGATCGAATGCGAAGTCTCTGCCTTATGGCAGAGACTTTTTTGTTGCCATGCGCGAAGAGAATCGGTTCGCAGGCAGCGTGTCCGCAATGAAAAGGTCCTGCGGAGCGGATCGCACCGGATCGTGTAATCCCGCAAAGAGGAATTCGGGAAAAACGCGGCCGGGCAGGCGGAGACCGCGGAGCAGCTGGTCGAGGTTTTTCCGGAAAGGCGTGCGGTAACCCGAAATCGGTTCAACCAGTCATGCCGTTATGCGGAAGCGTATGGTCCGATAAGGCGGATTCGTATTTCGAATGGTGGCGAGAAAGCTTCGCAATTGTTATCTTTGTGGAAAATTCAGAGCCGCAAGCGGGTTCGGAATTGTTGAACGGTCAGCGGGGAGCCGGCCTTGTAGCTTCAGCCAGTGCGATGCCCGGTCTGTGCTCCGACTGGGGAATTTGTTTACATAGATTGCTATCGTCATGCGTTTTTATATTTGTCTTTTCTTGTCGTTGCTTGTCAACGGTGCTTTTTCGCAAGCGCTTGTCCGCGGAACGGTGCAGGACAAGGAGGGTGTTCCGGTCGATTGCTTCAATGCGTTGATTTTGTCGGCCGCCGATTCGGTCTTCATCGACGGCGCCGCGTGTTTCAACGGCAGCCTGAGCGTCGGAACGAAAGCCACGGGCGAGGTTTTGCTGAAGATCACAGCTTTGGGTTACGAAGACCTCACGCGGCCGTTGTCGTTGCAGGACGGGCGGACGGAGGAGGTCGGTACGCTGACATTGACGCCGGCGTCCGAGACCATCGACGAGGTGGTGGTGACGGCCCGCCGGCCTGCGATCATCAGCAAGCCCGACCGAATGGTCGTGAGCGTCGAGGGCAGTTTGTTGAGCAGTGCCGCCGACGGGGTGGAGATGCTCCGCAAGACGCCCGGACTGACGATCGACCGCAACGGCAGCGTCGGCGTTTTCGGCAAAGGTGCCGCCGCGATCTACCTCGACAACCGTCCTGTGCGGTCGTCGGCCGAACTTAAGATGCTCAATCCGCAGAACATCAAGAGCATCGAGATCATCGACAATCCCCCGGCCGCCTACGACGCCCAGGGCAATGCCGTCATACTCATTCACACCGTCAAATCGCAGGATCATTATTCCGTTCGCCTCGGCGGGACGCTCTCGCAGTCCAGAAAAACAAGCGCCGGAGGCTTCGCGGAGGGCCATTGGGCAAAAAACCGGTTCAGCGCCTCCCTGTATTACGCTTACGACGAGGACCGCAGCGAGAGCGGCGAATACGGATACATCTCGCCCGACGATGTCTACCGGATTTACCATGAGTCGAAGTTCCCTTTCCAGGAACGCAGTCAGCAGGGTTACCTCTCCCTCTCCTATGCTCCCTCTCCGCGCCATACTCTCGGACTGCAGGCTACGGGCTACCACGCATGCGGTAGGAGCAACGATTACACCTATTCTTGGTCGGATGATCCGGCGCTGCATGCCTTCGAAACCTTTGCTCGCGAAAAGTCGCGGTCCTGGTCGGTCGGTCAGTCGCTCTACTACGATTGGCAGATCGACACGCTGGGGCAAAAGTTCGCCGTGGTGGGCGATTACTTCCGCTCCGACAGCAAAAATGCCCATCCGTATTATAACGTTCCGGAGGGCGTTCCCGTTCCGGAAACACCGTTCGTCAACACCAACGACAACGCCGGAACCAACAGTCTGCTTTCGGTCAGGGCCGACTACGTCAAGCCGATAGGCAAGGTCTGGCGGGTCGAAACAGGCATGAAATATTATCGCATCGAGAACGAAAACAGCACCGTCCAGACCGGCAGCACCAATTCGGTGCAGGATTACAGTTCCACGGAGTGGAACGTCGCCGGTTATGTCTCGCTGACGGCCCGCGTGAGCGACAAGATCGAGTTGCGCGGCGGACTGAGAACCGAATACAACGACCGGAAAGCGCGCAACAACGGAGAGCGGTATGCCGACCGTTCGGCGCTCGACTGGTTCCCCAGCTTCCTTTTGAAGTACGACGCCTCCGACAACGTCGGCATCGGGCTCTCCTACACCAAGCGTCTGAACCGGCCGTCGCTCTACGAGCTCGACCCGACGCTGGTCAGCGCCGATTCGCTCATGACCCGCAAGGGAAATCCCGATCTCAAATCGGAGAAATCGCACGTCTTTCAGCTGACATTCGGACTATGGCAGGATTTCAATATCCGCCTCGGCTACAACCTCAACATCAACCCGACCTATTTCACCGTCGTGCGGGACGAAGAGAATCCTTATATGCACAACGTGCGTTATGTCAACGAGCCCAAGTCGCGGTCGTTCGTCGTCAGTGCAAGTTACAACAAGGATGTTTGCCGGTGGTGGACCACTTCCGTCTATGTCGGCTTGTCCGGCTCGGAGTATAAATATGTCGGTACCGACGGAATCCGCCGCAACAACAACACGCCCTATTGGGTGCTCTACACGACCAATACGTTCATCTTGCCCGGCAAGCTGATGTGGGATGTCGGGTTCAATTGGACCAGCGCCGGCAGTCGGGGAACCTATTACTCCGGCTCCTACTGGAATCTCTACACTTCCCTGCGCCGGGATTTTCTGGACGGTGCTTTGTCGTGCCGCATCACGGCCAACGACCTTTTCCACCGCTCGCAGGGTTACCAGCGCTCCGTCCTGCCGGGCGGCAACTGGAATCTCTTCAATGCCGACGACCGCTACGTACGATTGAGCGTCACCTACAAATTCGGCAAGTCCAAACACCAATATCAATCCAAATCCGGCAGCAGCACCGAAATCAGCCGAATGCAATGACGCGCCTTCGTTTCACTTTCTACCGGCAACCCGATGCTATGGACTGCGGCTCGTGCTGCTTGCTGCGGTCCGCAATTGTTCTTTGGGCAGGTTGCGCGTTGTTACATTTGCCGGAATAGGCACTGTGGCGTTGCAGAGTATCGCTTCAGCAGCCTATAAGACCGAAATTCCAGTCTGTTCGCAGTCGTTCCCGAATCGCCCGGCATCGTCAATAGATAGCTGCCTGTTTTTAGGTGTTGTTATTTTCCGATGCAGAAACGAAGCGTAAAACGCTAATTATTTGATTGTTGGGTTGCTGTGGCTGCCTGCCGCTGGCTTCGTTGTAAATACGCGGCAAATTATTTTTCGACGGATTTTTGGATGAAATTATTTTCCCGGCAGGATGTAATGTCGCTATTTTAGTCGTCCGATTCTCTCTGAAATAAGTTCTTTATATTTGCCTTTCATCTCGTCGGGCAGAAACGAAACATCGATCCACTCGCCCCATTTCGGAATGGCCTTGATGAATTTCTTGAACAGGTTGTCGATTACCTTTTCGTCCATGCCCGAAGCCGTCATTGCCTGCACGAAATCGCTGCGGCGGAGCTTGCGTTTGCGGCCGTTCAGCGTCAGGGCCGATTCCTCGGTGTCTTCGGGTAAAACGAGGGCTGTCGATAGCAGGTCATAAGCCGGTGTCAGCCCATAAACACCCTGATTCCGGCTATACAGCGAAAAGTTTTTGAGGTGCATGTCAGCATTGCCCGTGATCCACGAAAACAATATCTGCTCCCAGAAATTGACGACATCCAGTTTCGGGGCGGAAGAATAGCGCAGAATCGTTTTGGCTATCTGCTCGTAGGAACCTTTATATTTGTGTTCGGTCAGTCGTTCGGAGAGCTGGCAGAGGTCTTCCATTGGGTATTTTTCGCCGTGAGGCCCTCGGTCGATGCGGCGTGTGATGTAGCACAACTCCCCGTCGGCAAAGCGGACGAGCGAGTGGGGGACGACCTGCATCTTCGCGGCTTCGGCCATGTGCATGGTCAAATCTTCCAGCTCCGGCAAATGCGGATATTGTTCGGTCTGTGGTTTGAGAATGTAGCGGCCCCATAGCCCGACGATTGTAAAGCGTTCCGGGGTGCCTTTGCCTGCTTTGGCAATATCGAGCGACAGCTTCGCCTGCACTCCGGTCAGCGTCGTCTGGCTGCGGATTACCTCGCGGGCAAGTTCCGCGATATTGGTGCGCGTGTAGGGGAGCAAAGGAGCTTCGGGAGTGCCGAAAATCTTCTTGGAGCAGGATTTGTGGAAATCCCGCTCGCCGTCGGCTAATTCTTTGTAGCAATATAAACAACGCTCCATGTTACTCTTCCTTTGATTCGATGGGTCTGACACCGACTGCACCGATGCAGTCTTTGCAGCAGGCCAAAAGCAGCGACATCCGATCGCGGTTATCGATTTTCCAACTCTTTTCGGCAATGTCGAGCAGCCACCCTTCGGGAATCAATCCGTCGAAGAATGGGAACAGCACCTTGTCGCGATAGACCTGCTCCGTAAGCGGCAGCGTGAGACTGACTGCTTCGGCATCGGGCAGGCGGAGATAGTCGGCATCGTAGCGGAATGTGTAACCGGTTTCGTCCTCGGTCAAAAGCCCCGCTTTGCGGTCGTGGAGGTAGATGGCTGCCTGTTTCATCGGTCATCCGTTTTTGTCATCGGCACCACTCCGACCTCGGCTCCGAACAGATTGAGAATTTGATTGACTTTGTCCAGCCGCAGCGTCGGTTTCCCTTGCTCCAGTTCGCGCACGAACCGCAGTCCCACGCCCGATTTCTCGGACAGCTCGACCTGCGTCAGCCGATGTTGCTTGCGCATAGCCTTCACGTATTTCGATAATGTCGTCTGCATGTTATACCTCTTTGGGTACAAAAATAGTGAAATAATTTATATTTACACCTTTTAGGGTATAAGTAATCTGTTATTTGTCAAAATACTCCTATGCGGGTATAGTAAATTAATTGGTGGATAATATTTATTATAGTCTCCCCAATAGCAAATAATAAGTTACTATAATTCTTATCCAATTATATACTTAATGTGCCAAATCTGCTTAGGATAGGGATGGTTTATTATTAAATTGCCGTCATACATTGCTTTACTATTATCTTATATAATGCCAGCATAATTAACATTCCAGTTCGGCTCGTTAAAATACTTTTCAACGCAACCATATTCAGAAGCTCGTTCACAAATTTCTAATGGTTGGCTGACGATTGCATTTTGGGCGAGAATATCGATACTTGGATATTCTCTATCGCTTTCCACGCCAGTTGCTCGTTCTTTTTCAAGAGCAACCCAAATAGTGTTGTCGTTAGGGCTTTGGTACATTCTTCCGGCGAATGTATAAAAATTAGTTTTCACTAATTCTTCAAGGCTCATTCCCCCAACTCGTTGCTTAACCTTGTAGAATGTATAGGCTTTGTCGAGCGACTCGATGAGGTCGTTGCGGAACAATGTTCTCAATTTGTGTGTACGACTTTCGGAATCTATGTGAATAGCATAGGTAGAGAGCACATACAAGAAGTTGATATTATACTCCTTTAGTATGAGCGTATCTCTATCGAAGAGTCTATTATAAAAGTGCTTATTGAAGCGCAGCATAGCGCTTTGCTCCTTAATGCTCTCCTCATACGATATGTTTTGAGAATTAACTACACCTCGGATAAAGAAGTTTGGAGTAATGTTGTAACCTTCCGTTAGACTATCCCGATACGGCAAATGCTTGTTCTTGCTCTTGTTTTGTGGCTCCCAGTGATGTAAAAGATTGATGTTAAATTGAATGATATTCTTTGCATATGTAAACTGCTTGTAGATAGAATTAGCACCTATCTCATTCCACGCAGCATAGTATTTACTATCACCGACATAGTAAATATCATTATCATCAATTAAAGACTTCGCTTTATAAATATGGTCTACGATCTTGCCATCTGCTTGATTTTTTAGCTCATCGGGGATATCATCCATCCTACTGCCAATGAGATAGTCTATCATGTCTTCAAATACAATATTGAAGTTCTTGACCAGCAATCTATCCTCATGGTATTTGTGACTTTTGATATTTTCTGCCATATCAAAGAAGGTATATAATAATCGCCAAAGTTTTATAAATTCATCAGTAAAATACTTTCTGCGAATTTTCTTCAATATGCGAGTTCCTTGTTTTGTTTCGATTAAATCGTGTATCTTTTGTGAAGATAGCAATTCATACTGGACATCCCTCTTAATCCTAAAATTATAAGTGTCACGCAGATACTCCAATGTTGAATAGAACAAGACTATCAGTTCTTCATCGAGATTGACTACCTTGCTTTTGTTTCTAAACTTAACATAGTATGGCGTACTATCTTTAATGATAGGCCGCGTCTTGTTAATCGTCTTCGCCCAATGAATCTTATTGTCGCCACTGGCATTGACTATCGAAACATAAGTGAACAAATGGCGATGCTTCTTATGGAAATCCAACAATTGCAAGATTATATCAAGCATTGTTTGCGATTTCTTTCCATTTGCATCCGTTGGATTCTGTATTATGGTATCTTCAACTATATCTGTATCTATATTTCTACTTACAAATTGAGTAATGGCTCGATAAATCCACACCGATAACTCAAATATCACATTATGGTCGCCATCTTCGATGACTTTTTTTACAGCGCCATCCTTGAAGGTATTGATAAAGATTACCTCTTCTGGGATGTATTTGCCAAAAGCAAGTTTCTGCTTGTCTTGCTCTTTAATGAATACTTTGGGAAGTATAAATACAGAATCTCCTCGTTCTTTTGAGAAAATACCCCACATATTGGACCTTGGCTTTGCCATTCTTAAGTTCAGTGCACATGTGATCATAGCCACTTAGCACCTCTTTTAGGAGTTGTTTGGGGTAGTGATATTCTTCAAATAGGAGTGTCATTATTCTGCTGCAGTTTCCTCTGTTTCTAATTTGCTGATAGACTTAACACCTAAACCCGTCATAAATTCATTTAAGATGGCAGCTTGATCTGTACCGAATAGGTCTGTAAACTTAAACTCGGTTTTGCCTTCTCTTTCTCTACGAAAAAAGTTTCGTTGTGTGCCATACTCCTCTTTGCATACCTCATTCCATAGGTAGAACATTACTTTATTTACAAACTCTTTGGTATCAATATTCTTCTTAATAAAGAAATTGCCCATTTGTTTGTCTTCAGAGTTTGTTGCATCGTATATCTTCTCATTTACCTTCTCAAGGAATTCAACCCAAAGATATTCTGTGCCATCGATGTTGATAATAAACTTGCCAGAATCGATATCTTTGCTATAATTAATAGGCACATACTCCCAATCCCAACGGCGCTTAAATGCACTATCCATCGGGAACAAGGATTGGTCGGATGTATTCATCGTGGCATAAATAATAAGATTAGGAGGTAAGCACAACTCGCCATTTTTGATTCCTTCGTGACCCACTCCTAATTCTTTTTCAATATGCGCAACTAAATCTTTATCAGCCTTAATAGGATACTCCGATTTGCCGGTTGTTTTATCTCTATCAAGCAACTGAAATAAATCTCCGAATATCTGAGCACAATTACCTCGGTTAATCTCCTCAATAATAAGATATACCGGTTTCTCAGTATCTTGCCATGCTTTTACATATGCATTTGTTAAGACCTGAGGAGAAAATTCATACGATATAATGTTTTCTTTGTCTATATGTTGAATATGTTTACCTGCCGCGATTGATTTATCCATCTCGACAAGATATGCATCAGTAAAGCCTGCTGCGAGAGTAATTTCTTTTCTCTCTGCTCGCGTTAGTGGTTCAAGGGCAAAGTAATATTCAACTCCAAACCTATGCATTGGATAGTTCAGATCACTATCCTTCATGGTTGTTAAAATTTCAATAAGCTGTTGCTTAGAGTACTCTATTTTATGTATTTTATTTCCCTTTGGTTTATAACAACCTACAAATGAGGCATAATCTGTGTCCGGATGGAATGTAGTTCTGAATACAAAATTAGCATCAATTGTATTTGTTATTTCTTTTACCTTATAAGACTTTCCACTGCCAGGGCAACCATAGTATACAATCTGTCTCGTTTCTGTATTTATACTTTTTGCTGAAATGGTGTCAGTATCCGAAGATACTAAGGTGGTTATTTGCGTTCGTTTAGGAATTAAATCCAATGCGTTTGAAACAATTTGATAATATTCCAATGCATCTTTTGTGGTATTTTTTGCAACGAACTCATCACCATTTTCTGATATATATGGATGCAGCCCTTCTTTAACATAGGATTTGAATACCCTAAATGGACCAACATTTTCATGCTCATCTCTACCTACGACAGTATTACCATTTGCAAACTCTTGATATATACCTTCTTGTTGGAAAGAAATTTCTTGATTGTTGTACCTAATTTTAAATTGTGTTTCTTCGGAGAAAATTGTTAGCATTTTTTTTATGCCTTCATCTATTTCTCTCTTCTCAGACTTTTGATTCTGTAACCATTTATTTAGGAACATAGGCAAGTCTGCTTCATAGCTAGAAAGAAATATATCTATGATTTGGATATTGGTTCCAAATCGTATTCTTTTTTTATACCTATTACCGCCGGTTCGTTCAGCAGATGATGCTATAGTGTTATCAATAAACTCGACCTTCCCGAGCTTAAAAATTAGCTCTATACCAACCTGCAATGCCTCCATTTGTGATTTGAACAGAGGGTTATTGTTTATCGAATTCAGATCGTCAATTCCGAGGAAAGTTTTAATCCTATTTTCAAGTATTGAATGAAGTTTAATTTGCTCACCGTTCGTACTCTCTGAATACTCTACAATTGCTTTGCGATTGTTGCTCCGATAAAGAGTATATACCAATGCAATAATAGAGCGGATGCTGGACAAAGATGATTTAATGCCCTGACGCAAATTAAGTTCATGTCTCTCAGCAATAGATTTGGGACGTATTTTCATAATTATTTATGTTTTTCATTTTCTACAATTACATTTGCTATGGCATAGGCAAGCATAGGTGGTACTGCATTTCCGACTTGCTTCATCTGACTACCTCTTGATCCATAAAATATAAATGAATCGGGGAATGTTTGAATTCTTGCAGCTTCTCGTACAGTTAAACATCTATGAAGTACTGGATGAGTAAATCTTCCAGATGATGGTGTGTCGAATCTTGTGGTTATTGTTGGAGCTATACCATCTTCCAACAATCGAGACCAGGTGCCACTATAAATAGATTTAGTTAGTAAGTGCTCTGGCAATACTTCTTTTCCTTTACCTTTGGGTATGAGTTTTAGTTTCTCAACAGCCGCTTTTGAGTGCTTTGTAGCTGTATGGTTATATAAAACTGACGCATTGCCGCGCAGTGTCTTTTGAAACTCAGATACAGGCGCTTTATCATATTTAGATTCTTCTTGGCCCTCTCCCGATGCGATGAATGGCAAATCATAAATAGCATCTTTAATTGTTGTCTTACACCCATATGGAGTTGGTAATCCAATCTCTAAGCTCCCTAACTGACCAATAAATACGGCTCTCCTTCGATCTTGTGGAACGCCAAAATCAGATGCGCATAGTACTCCGCAGCAAACGTCATATCCAAGTTTCCCAAATTCACGAATAATCTGATCTTTAAAATAGCCGTTAGAAGTTGTAATAATATTAGGAACATTCTCTAATACAAAATATTTGGGTTTCAATGCAGCTACAAAACGAACAAACTGCTTAAAGAGAAAGTTCCTTGGGTCATCTAAATTTAAACGTTTCCCTTTCTGAGAGAAACCCTGACAAGGGGGACCACCCATAACTATATCAATTCTGGGGTGATTTTGTTTAATTTTTTCTATATCGAGTTGGCATATATCATCTGCAAACACTTCTGTATTCGGATGATTTTTCTTATATGCTTCAGCTATTTCGTTGTCAAATTCTACAGCAAAGGCTACCTCGCATCCAGCTTTAATAAAGCCTTGAGAGAGTCCACCCACCCCAGCAAATAAATCTGCGACTATCATTTTTTTGCAATTATTCTATTTTTAGCTATCTCATAATATTCATTGGAAAGTTCTACTCCTACAAACTTTCTTTTGAGTAATTCGCACGCAACACCAGTACTGCCACTACCCATAAATGGATCAAGTATACGGTCTTTTTCATTTGATAACAAATCAATAAAATGACACATTACTTGAAGTGGTTTTTGTGTTGGATGTTTACCAAACTTTCGTTCTGAATTATTAATTGTTGACGATTCTACAAAATCATGAATCACTTTTCCTCTGTTGTTAAATGTTCCAGTTGTGGCATTATTTACAAAGTGTAACCATGTTTCTGTCGAATTTACAAATTGTAAATTCATATTTCTGGGCATAGGATTGGTTTTATGCCATATTCCAACTGTTTTATAATAGAATTTATGATTTTGGGCTATATTTATAATCGTTTCGACCTTTATGATTGACATGAAAATCAGAAGGTTGCCTTTTTTCTTTAAAACACGATGACACTCTGAAATGAGAGTATCCATTTGAGAACACCATTCCTCAAATTCCAAATCATCCCAACCGGAATAGGCAAAATGATTTTCTCGCATTTTTTCTATATTAGTTCCTCGACCTTTCATAAATCGACCGAGATTATATGGAGGGTCGGTAATTATCAAATCAATGGAGTTATCAGGAATGTTCTTTAAAGCATCCAAACAATCTCCATTTATTATGGTTGACAAAGTAGTTATATTCTCTTGTAGTATAGTCATATGAAGATAATTGTTTATATATAGAACTAAAGATTGTGACTATTACCAATTAGTTCTTTGGGGGCAACATTTAAAACCTTGGCTATTTCAAACAGCATCTCCAAACTCGGTTGGCGGCGGTTGCAGGCGTAGGCGTTGACAATGCTGAAACTTTTGCCGAGCTTCTC
>OFFM01001543.1_pt1 | contig 12373 bp, 10 predicted proteins | sample 1521401 | NCBI WGS metagenome assembly OFFM01 (sample SAMEA3504118, study PRJEB24116) | mouse gut metagenome | biome: mouse gut; feature: mouse-associated habitat; material: faeces | place: Denmark | collected 2011
ATACAGCAAAGTCATCATTATGGAGAAATCTCCTAAAACAGGCGCTTATGTTTTCAAAGAGGAAATGGTGCCCAACGATGCAGTAAAAGACGCTCTTAAATAATAAGACTCTTTTTTACATAAAAAAACCGCGAAATTCGCGGTTTTTTTATTTTTATACATAGCCCATGAGAACATACACATGTTATTAAAAAACATATCCTATACCCACTCCGAAGAATGCGCCCCCCGTGTCGTTCATGAAGGAATACTTCCCTTGAAAACTGAGCTTGAGATTTGAAGTCAGATAAAGATCTATACCTCCTCCAACATTTGCTCCTGCCCTGCTCTCACTGTCACCATGACGATACGACCAATTGTTGAATGTGAATCCACCGAGGGGATAGATGGCAAAACCCTTTGCAACCCTGAACGGGAAATGCATGTCGGCATTCAAGATAAAAGCTGACTTGCCATTATTGCCGAATACATATCCGATATCTGGAGCAATCCGGAAATGGTCGGCGAATGTATATTGGAAATAGACATCAGCGAAGCCACTGCTGTTATATGTAGCGAAGCCTCCCATCAGTCCTAATGTCTTCTCACCTTTCTGCGCCTGGGCACCCATGGGAAACAGACTGCATATAGCGGCACAAACTCCAAGAGCTGTCAAATAAATTTTCTTCATGAACTTAATATATGTTATTACTTGTTAGAATGGCAGGATTGGAATATCCAAAGCACCAAATTCAATTAAAAAACATATAGAATTATAAAAATGTTTCACTATATTTGCATAAAGTTAAATAATTTTATCACTTCTTGCAAATGATAAAATTGCTTGATTTTATTAATATTCTATTTATGAATAAATTAGGTTATATCCGCGTTGCTGCTGTTTCTCCGGAAACAAAAGTGGCTGATGTGGACTTCAATATAAATGAAATAATGAGAATGGTCCGCGTTGCCGCAGAAAGCCACGCGGACATTGCTGTGTTCCCCGAACTTTCAGTTACCGGCTACACATGCGGAGATCTGTTTTATCAGCAGAATTTGCTTGACAAAACAGAAGAAGCATTGCTCCGGCTTGCAGAATTCTCAACAGAAATTGGCACTGTAATTGTTGTTGGAGCACCTTTAAGAAGTGGTTCCCGACTTTTCAACTGTGCTGTTGTAATAGGTAATGGCAAAATATTCGGAGCTGTCCCCAAAACTCACTTGCCCAATTATAATGAGTTCTATGAGAAGAGATGGTTTTCCGACAGTTCTTCCATTATATACTCGGCTGATGTAAATTCCGGTATTACAAACATATCTCCGAGAACTCTGTTTGAAATTAACGGAGCCGTCGTTGGTATTGAGATCTGTGAAGATTTATGGGTGCCTGTGCCACCCAGCTGTGCCATGGCAGTCAACGGCGCTGAGATTATACTCAATCTCTCGGCATCAAATGAACAGGCAGGTAAACACAGATACCTTATAGACCTCATAAAACAGCAATCTGCACGTTGCCGTTGTGCATATGTTTATTCATCCGCCGGTTTAGGAGAGTCTTCGACTGATCTTGTATTTTCAGGAAACTGCATCATAGCCGAAAATGGATCAATTTTAGCGGAGTCTGAAAGATTCACAGTTGATCCCAAGATTGAGATAAGGGATGTTGACATTCAGATGCTTCGCAATGACAGGCTGAAATATTCCACTTTTGCAGAATGCAAGACAAATGATTATACAATTGTCAAAGCTTCCGAGAACAAGCATGACTATGGCTCGGAAATAATGCGTGTCATATCATCGCATCCGTTTACTGATGGCGAAAGATCTCACCTCCGCGAACGCTGCGATGAGATATCATCAATTCAGGCATGGGGATTGGCTCAACGTCTTAGAGCGATAAATTGCAAGAACACCGTGATTGGTATATCGGGAGGTCTCGACTCGACCCTCGCATTGCTTGTAACTGTCAAGGCATATGATATGCTTGGATTAGACCGCAAAGGAATAACAGCAATCACAATGCCCGGATTCGGAACAACATCACGCACACGATCAAATGCCTGGAAACTTATGGAATTGCTCGGAGTAACAATCCTTGAGATTCCTATTGGAGAAGCTGTAGAGCAACATTTCAAGGCCATTGGCCACGACAGCAGCATTCATGACGCGACATACGAAAATTCACAGGCAAGGGAACGAACCCAGATCTTGATGGATATGGCAAACAAAACCGGTGGTATCGTTGTGGGCACCGGTGATCTGTCGGAACTTGCTTTAGGTTGGTGCACATACAACGGCGACCAGATGTCTATGTATGGTGTCAATGCTTCAGTGCCCAAGACACTTGTGAGATACCTTGTAGAGGGATATGCTGAAACCTCGGACAATCCGGAGATAAAAAAGGTGCTGACCGATATAGTCGACACTCCTATCAGTCCGGAACTCTTGCCCGCTGCAAAAGATGATTCAATAGAACAGAAGACAGAGGATCTCGTCGGACCATACGAACTTCACGATTTCTTCCTTCACGGCATGTTGCGGCATTCATTCCCTCCGGAAAAGATCTATCGTCTTGCCTGCCACGCTTTTGCCGGTGTATACGACAACGATACAATTAAGCATTGGCTTAAAATATTCTACCGCAGGTTCTTCTCCCAGCAATTCAAAAGATCTTGTATGCCGGATGGAATGAAAGTGGGAAGTGTGTGTCTGTCTCCACGAGGGGACTGGAGGATGCCGTCGGATGCTTCCTCAAAACTGTGGATTAATGAAGTTGAAAACCTGTGATAATATTATGACCGAAGATATAAACAAGGCATTGGAGGTTTTGAAAGCCGGTGGGGTAATCCTATACCCTACCGACACAATATGGGGACTCGGATGTGATGCCACTAACGAGAAAGCAGTGGAACGCATATTCGAAATTAAAAAAAGGGCTGATTCAAAATCAATGCTGTCATTGGTAGGTTCCGATGGCATGCTGCAACAATTCGTTTATGAAGTTCCTGATGCCGCATGGCAGCTGATTGATGCTGCTGTGAATCCTCTCACCATAATTTACGACAGACCCCGCGGAATCGCTTCAAACTTAATGGCGGAAGATGGCTCAGCCGGTTTCAGGATAACGGGCGAAGCATTCTCCAAAACTTTATGTATGAGATTGCGTAAGCCTCTTGTCTCTACATCTGCCAATATATCGGGGCAACCGGCTCCACGATGTTTCAGAGAGATATCTCCCGATATACTTTCTGCAGTTGACTATATTGTCGAATACGGCAGAGATGCAGATAATGCATCGCCAAGCAACATTATAAAGGTAACTGACTCAAACGTTATCAAAATAATCCGCTAAAACCGACAGCATCGACAAAACACTATGATCAAAAGCAGGCTCAATGCTACAAGACAGAGATTGCTGTACATGACAAGCGACCTTGTCACGACATCAATCGCATTCCTGCTTTTCGATATCTCAAGATTCTATATCCTTAATAATGAGACACCATCGACCGAATCGGTAATCGGTTACCTTACGCAGCCAAAACTCATTCTTGAGCAGATTCTGATCCCATTATCACTTCTCGGTGTATACTGGCTATCCGGATATTATAACCGTCCATTCGAGAAGTCAAGACTACAGGAGTTTATCACCACCTTCTACTCAGCGCTTTTCAATGCCGCCCTCATATTCTTCATATTATTGATAAACGACAGAGGACCAATTATTTCTGCCGACTATCTGTTGATATGCATATCTTTCCTTCTATTGTTGATCTTCACATACACTGGAAGATTATTGATTACGTCTGCGACGAGAAGATTTGCAAGACGTAATAATATCAGATGCAATACCATAATCGTGGGCAATTCCGAATACGGTCATAAGATATACCGTCAGATGCATGCAAGCAAAAGGCTTGTAAAGTATAACGTGGTAGGATTCGTAGTTTTTAAAGGTGAGAATAAATCCATATCAGAGCTTCCATGCTGGGAACTTGACGAGATTGAAACAGTTTGTCGTGATATGGATATAGACCAGGTGATACTCGCACCCGAGCGCGATAAGGACAGTTTGGTGCTTGAAATGCTCGACAGGCTTTTCCCTCTTGACATACCTATCAAGATAATGCCTGACACATTATCTTACCTGACATCATCAATCCGCCTTACTGACATCATGGCCGAGCCATTGATCGATCTGACCTCTCCCCCGCTTAACGACTGCGCAGTAAATATCAAACTCTCATTTGATATTCTTATCTCAGTGGTTGTTCTCATATTGCTCTCCCCTTTTATCGCAGCATTAATGGTATGTGTGAAACTAACGTCAGACGGTCCTGTATTTTACAAGCAAGAACGTATCGGCAAGCATCGCAAGCCATTTACTATTTATAAATTCCGATCCATGCGCACTGACGCGGAAAGCTCCGGTCCGAGACTTTCATCTGAAAATGATGAGCGCATAACCCCAATTGGTAAGATTATGCGCAAATACAGGCTTGATGAGCTCCCCCAATTCTGGAATGTAATCAAAGGAGACATGTCGCTTGTAGGTCCACGTCCTGAACGCGACTTCTATATACGTAAAATTATCAGGAAAGCGCCATACTACAGTCTCGTTTTCCAGGTCAAACCGGGTATCACCTCTTGGGGAATGGTAAAATTCGGTTATGCATCCAATATCTCACAAATGGTGGAGCGCACAAAGTTTGATCTGATTTACATAACCAACATGTCTCTTGCTCTCGATCTTAAAATCCTCATATATACGTTCCGCACCATCATAAAAGGCTCCGGCATGTAGTTTCAATGGAATTTTAACAATCGTTTTTAACAACAGACATTAATACGACAATAACTTTTTTCAATGGCATATAAAGAGACTCATAATAGATTTACAGAACTCTGGATGAGATTTGTGATATGGCGTGAACACCATATCCGTGAGAAATCATTCCTGCTCATATTGGCTCTCGTGGTCGGGGTGTGCTGTGGATTTGCCGCGCAACTTCTGAAATACCTCATTCACCTGATCGCCGGTCTTCTGACTGCCCATATGAGCACAACCACCGCCAACTGGCTATATCTCGTATATCCTGTTGTAGGCATACTCGTTGTCACTCTTTTTCTCCGCTATGTAGTGAAAGAGAATATATCCCACGGTGTGACAAAAGTTCTATATGCCATCTCGCGCAGAAAGTCGCGCCTGAAAAAGCGTAACATGTATGCATCGCTTGTTGCCTCTTCAATAACAATCGGTTTCGGAGGTTCAGTTGGAGCCGAGGGCCCGATTGTATTCACAGGAGCTGCCATAGGCTCAAATATAGGGCAGGCATTCAGGCTGTCTCCAAGAATATTGATGATTCTTGTCGGATGTGGAGCGGCGGCAGGTATTGCGGGTATATTCCGTGCCCCAATCGCCGGCATGCTTTTCACTCTGGAAGTGCTGATGATCGACCTTACCGGAATGACAGTCATGCCGCTTTTGCTATCGTCTGTTGCAGGAGCCGTAGTGGCATATGTCTTAGAGGGATATAATGCAGAATTCTTCTTTGTCCAGTCGGAACCATTCGTTACAAGCCGCATTCCGTTCACAATATTACTCGGTGTGGTGTGCGGATTGATGTCCTATTACTTCACTAAGGTAATGTTCATGATGGAATCGATGTTCAGTAAACTGAAACATTCCGGACTGAAGATAGTAGTGGGAGGAGTTATAATGGCTGGACTAATCTTCCTATTCCCGCCTCTTTACGGTGAAGGATACGGGGCGATCAACAATCTCTTGCTCGGAGATGTCTCAAAGGTGGTAGACGGAACATTCTTTTATGTAGACCGCGACAACGTATGGTTCCTAATCCTCTTTATCAGTGCAGTGGCCATGACCAAGGCTTTTGCAACTTCGGCTACAAATGGTGCCGGAGGTGTAGGTGGAACATTCGCACCCTCACTTTTTGTCGGGGCGCTTACCGGATTCCTGTTTGCATACATAGTCAACAACCTCGACCTTGGTTTCGAACTTTCACAAAAAAACTTCGCTCTCATGGGCATGGCAGGTGTGATGAGTGGTGTTATGCATGCTCCGTTGATGGCTATATTCCTTACCGCGGAGATGACCGGAGGCTATGACCTTTTTCTACCCCTCCTGATTGTTTCCGCTCTCGCATTTATTACAATCCGTATTTTCACTCCCTACAGCATATATACAATGCGCCTTGCCAAGGCGGGAGACCTTGTGACCCATCAGAAAGACAAGGCAGTATTGACTCTTCTGAAAGTTGACAATCTTATTGAGAAAGATTTCAAGGAGGTGCATCCGGAAATGAACCTGAAGGAGATGGTTGACGTAATATCAGTGTCAAACCGTAATCTTTTTCCTGTCACAGACTCTGAAGGCAATCTGAAGGGAGTGGTGCTGCTTGACGAGATCAGGAATATCATGTTCCGTGCCGACCTGTATAAAAAGATGCATGTGTCAAGATTCATGTCGGCTGTGCCGGATGTGATCGAGATTTCATATCCCATGGACAAAGTAATGGAAATTTTTGACCGCACCAACGCATGGAATTTGCCTGTTGTCGACAATGGCAAATATGTAGGGTTTGTTTCTAAATCAAAAATATTCAATTCTTACAGACGTGTGCTCAGGCACTTCACCGAAGACTGAATCCACGATGAACGTCTGATGAGAAATATATAATTATATATGATGAGAAAAGAAGATCTTAAGATAGTATTTTTTGGCACACCCGAATTTGCAGTGACAAGTCTCGCCCGGCTTGTAGATGAGGGGTATAATGTCGCAGGTGTCGTGACTATGCCTGACAAAGAAGCCGGAAGAGGTAGAAAACTGATGGAAAGCGATGTGAAGAAATACGCCGTTGAGAAGGGGTTGCACCTGATGCAACCGGAGAAACTCAAAGCGCCGGAATTTGTTGACGAACTTAGATCAATCGATGCCGACTTATTTATTGTCATTGCCTTTAGAATGCTCCCGGAAGTGGTATGGACAATGCCTCGACTCGGAACATTCAACTTACATGGCTCCCTGCTTCCTAAATATCGTGGAGCGGCTCCCATCAACCGGGCAATAATGAATGGAGAGACAGAGACCGGAGTAACCACATTCTTCCTTAAACATGAGATTGATACCGGCGATATCATCGGTTCAAAATCTATTCCTGTCGGAGAAAACGATAATGTGGGAATCATTTATGATAAACTCATGAACATAGGTGCGGATATGGTCATTGACACAGTTGATAGAATAATCGATGGCACTCTGACCACTTCTCCTCAACCGGAAGGTGAATTCACTCCGGCGCCCAAAATATTTAAGGAAGATTGCCGCATATTATGGAATAGATCGGCTCGCGACATACATAATCATATACGCGGACTTTCACCATATCCTACCGCATTCTCGACGTTGACAGAGGCTAATGGGAAATCGATGGATGTGAAGATTTTCGAATCAGCGCTGAATAATGATTTCAAATTTCCCGAGGATGCACGACCCGGCACAGTTGCAGTCAGCGGAAAGTCTCTTTATGTAAAGACCGGGGATGATGCCATTGAAATAAAATCACTTCAGCCCTCAGGAAAGAAACGGATGGAAACCTCCGCATTTTTACTCGGATACCATCCAGTAGAATTTATCAGTCCCTCATCCTCGGAATCATAATGAACACATCTGATATTGAAAAATTAGATACCGACAAACATTATTGCAGAATTCTTTATGACATCCTTCTTGCGAAGGGGGTGAAAGATATAGTTCTTTCACCCGGCAGTCGTAATGCCCCTCTGCTTATAGGCGCATCGTGCCGTCCCTTCAACGGAAGGATAATAACCGATGAAAGAACTGCCGCTTTTGTGGCTTTAGGCATAGCTTTGACGGCAAACCGACCGGTTGCTCTCGTGTGCACATCCGGGACAGCTCTGTATAACTATGCTCCTGCTATTGCAGAAGCATATTATCAACACATACCGCTGATAGTTATCACCGCCGACCGTCCACTTGAATGGATAGACCAGGATGATTCACAGACACTAATCCAACCCGGTGCTCTTGATAAGATTGTAAAGGGCAGCTATGATATTCCGGTAGAGAATCAGGACAGACGTCAGGAACACTGGTATGTTAACAGGATTGTCAATGAAGCATGCAATCTTGCATTGTCTGAAAGAAAAGGACCGGTGCATATAAACATACGTCTTGATAACCCTCTCAACGGAACAATACCATACTCACCTACCCAACCGAGGATAATCGAACATATTTCCGATGTCAATCTTCCCCCTCACATTTACAAAAAGCTGACAGGGGAATTAAATGGCAAGAAAGTGCTTATCACGGCAGGTTTCATGCAGCCTGATCATGACCTCAACAGATGGATACGCCAGTTTGCAGAGTTTCCCAATGTCGCGATAATGAGCGAGACATTATCAAATCTGCACCTTGATGGTGATCCATATAACATTGATACTGCGCTGTCATATCTTGAAAACCATTCCACTCCTAACGTTATCAACCAACTGACACCGGACGTTGTGATATCTATCGGTGGTGCCCTTATATCAAGGAAACTTAAGGAATTCCTAAGAAACAATCCTCCTGCAGAACATTGGACCCTTGGAGATACCTCTCCATCTTCCGACTGCTTCATGTGTCTGTCACGTCATATTGATGTCTCCCCTGCCAAGTTCTTCAAGGGGATCTCACATCATATGCTTAAAATGCAGAAAGGATGCAAAACATCGGAATATAAACATGTATGGTCTGATTTAAGGACAAAGGCTTTGAAAAGCCATGACGAATACATTGCCCAAGCCGGGGATTGGTCGGAGATGACGGCATTCAAATACATGCTCGACAATCTGCCTTCTTCTTTCAACCTCTTCCTATCGAACGGTACCTCTGTAAGGTACGGGCAGTTATTCACCGAAAAAATACCTCATGCCACATTCGGATGTCGAGGCGTCTCCGGTATTGATGGCACAAGTGCGACAGCTGCCGGATGCGCGATGGCATACCCTGGAGAGACCATACTGATATCCGGAGATATGTCTATGAGTTATGATACCGGAGTGCTTGGATTGAAAGATATTCCTGAAAGATTCAAGATAATAGTCATAAATAACAATGGTGGAGGAATCTTCAGATTCATCCCTTCAACCCGCAATTGCCCCGAACGGGAGGAACTTTTTTGCGCTCCCCCCATCCTGCCTCTAAAAAAGTTGGCAGATGCATACGGTTGGAAATATATGAAAGCAGAATCCATGTCGGAACTTATAGATACCTATCAGGTATTTTTACAAACCGGACAAAAGGCGATACTTGAAATAAAGGCAGACAAGGATTATTCTGCCGATGTTCTTGTGAATTACATGAAAAGAAAATGAAAAAGTTTATGCTTCATTTTAAGTTTCGTAAATTAGTTTAAACAACTTCAATAAACTTATACAATATGAACTGGAATACAATTAAGGAATACACAGATATTCTCTTCGAAGAGATGGATGGAATCGCAAAAATCACAATTAACCGACCAAAAGTTTATAATGCATTTCGTCCTCAGACAAACAAGGAGATGCTTGAGGCATTCTCAATATGTCGTGAACGCCCTGATATACGTGTTATAATTCTCACCGGTATAGGAGACAAAGCATTCTGCAGCGGTGGTGATCAGAATGCCAAGGGACACGGTGGTTATGTTGACGAGAATGGTGTGCCACGCCTTAATGTGCTCGAACTTCACCACGCTATCCGTTCGATTCCCAAACCGGTGATAGCAATGGTTAACGGCTATTCAATCGGTGGTGGAAACGTTCTGCAGGTTGTCTGCGATCTTTCAATTGCCTCGGAGAATGCCCGATTTGGACAGACTGGTCCGAAAGTTGGAAGTTTTGACGGAGGTTTCGGGGCTTCATACCTCGCACGTTGTGTAGGACAGAAAAAAGCGCGCGAGATATGGTATCTATGCAAACAATACACAGCACAGGAAGCTCTCGAGATGGGAATGGTTAATGCTGTCGTTCCATTTGACAAACTTGAGGAGACAACTGTGGAATGGGCTAAAACTATAATGAAGCGCTCACCTTTTGCCATACGCATGATAAAACGCGCGCTCAATGCCGAGCTTGACGGACAACATGGTTTGATGGAATTTGCAGGAGACGCAACCCTTATGTATTACATGATGGATGAAGCCCAGGAAGGCAAGAATGCTTTCCTTGAGAAAAGAGATCCCAACTTCGACCAATACCCCATGTTCCCATAATAAACGGACTCCTATTGTCCGTTTTATAAACCTTTTCAATCATGCGACTTGAATTTTGCCCTTATAATCTTATTTTTAAGCGACCTGCAGGAACCTCCCGAGGCATATTGAATGAAAAGATCACATGTTTCATCAAGATATATGATGAGTCAGATCCTTCTCGCTTCGGCATAGGAGAGGCGGCTGTGTTCCCGGGACTGTCACCGGAAGCAGATGAACGTTATTTCCATAAGTTGATCGAGCTTCAGACTAACGTAATGCTCGGCAGACAAACCGACCTCTCTAAATTCCCATCATTGCAGATGGGTTTTGAACAGGCTATCCGTGATTTCACAGGTGGTTGCTCGGGAATATATTACAACTCCCCCTTCATTCTCGGCAAAACAGATATTACCATTAACGGGTTGATATGGATGGGAGATTATGACCGCATGATCTCACAGATAGAGGAAAAGCTCGCAGCCGGTTTTAAATGCATAAAGCTCAAGATCGGGGCAATTGACTGGAAGAGCGAAGTCGATATGATTGAATATATAAGGCGACGCTATGATTCCGGCAAAGTTGAAATAAGGGTTGATGCCAACGGTGGATTCTCCATGGATTCCGCAATGCCGAGACTCAAACGGCTTGCGGATCTTGACGTTCATTCTATCGAGCAGCCAATCAAAGCCGGTAATCCTCAGCTAATGCGTTTCTTATGCGACGTGTCTCCATTGCCTATAGCTCTTGATGAGGAACTTATCGGTAAGTTTACTACCGACAGCAAAATTGCTGTCCTGGACGAAATCAAACCTGCATACATTGTGATAAAACCATCTCTTGAAGGCGGTTTCTCCGGAGCTGAGGAGTGGATACGCCTTGCTGATGAAAGAGAGATCGGCTGGTGGATCACATCATCTCTTGAATCGAATATCGGTCTCAATGCATTGGCGCAATGGGTTGCGACACTAAAACAGACACGCCCACAGGGTCTCGGCACGGGAGCCTTGTTTACCAACAACATTTCTTCACCAATATTTACCGATGGTGAGAAACTTGGATATAACCCTGATATTACCCTTGATTACGAGGCTATAGCAAAACTTGATTGGAGAAAACTTGAAATTTAAAAGTTAAGTATCTTTCATAAAATAATGACATACGAGGATCTGGATGCGGAATGGAATAATTCCTCTGAGATTGAATGCCATACCTCCGGCTCTACCGGCAATCCTAAAATTATAAGACTGCCGAAGGTTCAAATGCTTATGAGTGCGAAGAGAACAGCAGAGTTCTTTGGATTAACCAAAGATTCTCTGCTTTACTCCTGCATTTCACCCGATTATATTGGAGGCAAGATGATGTTCGTAAGACAACAGCTGCTTTCTTGTAGATTTGCATGGGAAACGCCAAGCAACAAACCATTGCAGAATTACAAAGGCGATACAATTTCCCTGCTTTCTGTCGTGCCATCACAGATGTTATACATCCTTGACAATATCAAGGAAATGCCGGAAATACAGAATATCCTCATCGGTGGTTCTTCCATACCTGTATCACTAAGGAAAAGCATTGCCTCAAGTGGACTTAACGCGTATGAGAGCTATGGCATGACTGAAACATCTTCCCACATAGCAATCCGTAAGATCCAAGATGGCAATGAACCTTTCAAAACCTTGGGTGACATTACAGTAGATAATTACAATGGAGCTCTTGAAATCAACATTCCCGGTTGGCAAAAACTCAGGACGAACGATGTTGCTCATATCCTCTCACCCTCTGAATTCTTCATATTGGGAAGACTTGATAATGTAATCATATCAGGCGGATTAAAAATAAATCCCGAGAGAATCGAGGATAAGTTATCCCCTTATATCGAATGCCCTTTTATTGTGACATCGGTGCCTGATGAAAAATGGGGACAACGCCTCGTGCTAATCGCCGAATGCAAAGATTCCATGATTGATGAAATATCTGATATTTGCCGGACTGTACTGGAAAGTCATGAACGCCCCAAAGAGATACACACAATCTCTTCTATTCCGAGGACACCAAATGGAAAACTCATACGAAAATATGACCAATTTCCATAATCTGTAACAAATGGTCAGATTTGAGTCAAAAAATTTTAT
>OFFM01001547.1_pt1 | contig 12354 bp, 12 predicted proteins | sample 1521401 | NCBI WGS metagenome assembly OFFM01 (sample SAMEA3504118, study PRJEB24116) | mouse gut metagenome | biome: mouse gut; feature: mouse-associated habitat; material: faeces | place: Denmark | collected 2011
CCGCCTCTATCTGTACGACCGCCTCCGGCACAGCGTTCAGCCTGTCCGGGTCGAGCAGGTGCGGCGTATCCCTGCCGGTGCGTTCGAACTCCCGTGCGCTCTCCATCTCACTGTCGATCCACGCCAGGTGGGTGCTGACGTCCACAGCCCCTGCGGCGGCAGCGAACGTCTCCAGGCCGGTGCGCATCGCCTCTGCGGATGGGATGCTGTCCGCTCCCACGCCGTAGAGCATGGATGCTGTCTCATGGGCGATCAGACCGCACAGGTCGGCAGGGGTGAATGGTGTTCGTTCCTCTGATCTCATTTTGATTTCCTCCCGATTATGCAGTAGGCATTGCCTCCGCCAACACAATGGCACAATTTTCGCTGAGAAGCTATTGAGCAACACCAACGAAATTTCTGCCTGCGTTCTGAGCGATAGCAACAACTCACATCACCAGCCCGGCAGGCGGAGCCGCCATACACTGGGCGCTGTAGTCCGCCAGCGACTGCCCGGTCTGCTGCTGGCAGTAGGTATCCATCTTTTGGAGGAGAGCTGCCTTCTCTACGGAGTTGAGGCGGTACTCTATGGATTCCTCTCTGCCGTCTGCCCGGTGTAGATCGACCTCCAGCATATCGCAGACCTGACCGGCGGCCATATCGTAGTTGGCATAGACATTCAGCCAGTCGTCTCTCTTCGCGGTGCGCGTGCCGAATACCCTGTCCACATCAAAGCTGTTTTCCAGATAGAAGTTCAGCCGTCCGTCATCCGCCGTGATCTCATCCGCAAAAGAAAAATCCTTTGCAGTGAGATGGCCTGCCGAGGCGATCTCCCTGCCTGCCAGCTTCTCCATGAACCGAGCTTGCCGCACGTTCCAGTCATAACTGCCGCAGCGGTCCGCATGCCAGACTGCTGTGGACGCATCCTTCAGTCTGTAGGATACCCAGCCAAGGCTGGGGCGAACGGCGGAGAGTTCCCGCCTGTCGAGATCCACATCGTATACATATGTGATCTGGCGGTCCCCCTCCATACAGGAGGTCAGCATCCGTTCAAATTCCTCCGCAGGGATCTCTTCCCGGCCATGAAGATACTCCTCAAGGGGGCGCGGTCTACTCTGCTGCCGCAAACGGAGCCGGACATATCCGGCGATCTCCAGCATCCCGACAGAGCGATCCATTCGGAAATATTGCGTACCGCCGTTCTCCACTATACGGAAGGCAGAATAGCGTGTGCTTGCTCTGATCTCCTCCTCCCGCCGCTGATCTTCCTCCAAGATCTCTCTGCTGATCTTTTCCCGCACATGCTCGGGGAGCTGGCTGATCAACTCGTCCAGGTAGTTGTCCAGCTTTTCCTCCACCGTTTCATTTTCCAACTGTTGAGACAGGGCCTTATACCACCGCTCATCCAGCCAGATCTCGAGAGCTTTACTGTTCATGGTATCCCTCCTCCGGCTTGGGGGCCGGCCGGCTGGGTCTGGAAGACCGCGCCGGCGCAGCGATGCTCTCGATGTACTCCCGCGTCTGGGCGGGGACATACTTCTCATATATTTTGTTCACGCAGTCCTCCAGCTCCGCCTCCATGGAGGACTGCTTCCTCCCTGCGTAGAACTGGATGGCCCGCAGCTTCTCAGCATCCACCTGGACGCTGACGGTTATCTTTCGCATGGCTTCCTCCTATTAAAGCACATAAAATTCCCAAGTCGCAGGGCCGTCCTGGACAGGCAGGGGCTCCGCAAACCGCTTTGCATAGTGCGCGGCGTCCGCATCGGAGAGGGAGCAGAAGTCCCCATCCTCATTGCCTGCGATGAGAAAGGTCCCGGCGATGGTATCGCCGTTTACCTGCCGGTTGGCCGGGAGGCCGGTCAGCTTGCCCTCCTCGTTGCAGATCAATGTCGCGTTGGCATCCAGCCCTACGGTTTCGATGTATCCGCCCACCGCTGCCTGGAATGCTTCCAGGGTGTTGGACATAGTCACCATCTCCGGCGCCCGACCGGGTTCTACTTTCAAAACTTGAATATCCATTTCCTTCTCCTGTCTATGTGCTGACATCTTTGGCGGATGATGCCCATACTGCTCTGCACAGAATACATGATGACTATCAGGCTGCTTCAAAGCTGCATCATTCCCTGACCCATGGCCTCCTCCGCCTCTATAAAAGCATCATAGGCTTCGTTGAACCTTACCAACTCCTCCGGGTCCACGTCCGCGAGTACCACCTCGGTTCCCGTTGGGATATCGCATATCTCAGACACACGGGCGTTGAGCAGAGCGGTGTGGTCCTCCCGCCCCGTCTCACTCATCCGATGCAGGTGCTCTGCCAGCACGGCCTGCGCCGCCTCCTCATGGCACAGGAAGATCATTCCGCCCTGCAGCAGGGGGAGCAGATCCTTTACACGAATGTCTGGCGTCCGGCGCTCCTGGCCGGATCCCATTTCAGCGTTGACGATGTGCCTTGCGCCTGGAAGATAGGAGGTGAGGCGGGCATCGTTAGGACCATCCGATCCAACAAGGATGCCGTCATTGCCGTCCGCTTCCAGGGCCAGGAGACAGTGGCGTACACCATCCCTGCTGAACATGCAGCCTTTGTTCTCTATGATGAACGGCTGATCTGCCAGGGGTGTGATCTTCAACCGTTCAAAATCCTCGTGGGAAAGTTCCACCACCTTTTCGATCTGGCAGTCGTCCATCTGGAGACCAGCTGGATCGCAGGAAAGATTTACTTTGATCTTCAATGTGTATCACTCCGTTCCACAAAATATTTCCGCTACATAGAAAGGTCCATGAAATCTGGCAGGTCACTCCCCAGCTCTTCGGCCTGCTCCGCCTCCGCCACGATCTTCTCCCATTCTTCCGGCGTGACCCTGCTCTGTATATCCTGTACCATCTGGTCAACACACTGGATAGCGAACCATTCCATCAAGTCGATATCCGCCATGGATCGAGCCGCTGGCTGTTCCAGCCGCGTTGGAGCGGTCAGATCAGTCAGCGTTGGCCTGGGCCCATCGTCTTCGGACCAATGGAGGATGCCATATTCCAGAAGTGACATCCCTGTCTGATGGAGACAGTAGCCGTCCAGCTTCTCTTTCAGGCACTCCCGTTCTCTATCGCTGAGCGGGAAAACCCGCTGCATATGATCCAACATGCCAGGCTGCGGCCCGAAGTCCAGTCCCATCGTATACCACACCATCTGGTCGGCGATACGGTATGCAAGGTCGATGCGCTGGATCGGGGGATCTGCCGCTGGATCATAGATGCCTTCGAACGCCGCAGCCAGATCGAAATCTTTTTTGATCGTGAACTTAAATACACCCTCACAGTCCTCGATCTCCCCCTCAAAGGAGAGATCGCTGATAAACGCCTGCCGTTCCTGTTCTGTCATATGTTCCTCCTCATGGTAAGTAGCTGCGGGGGTTGGTCCGCTCTCCGTTGACGCGCACTTCGAAGTGCAGGTGCGGCCCGGTAGACCTTCCGGTGGAGCCGGAGAGGGAGACGATATCCCCAGTGTTCACGATCTGTCCCACCTTCACCAGCAGCTTGGAGTTGTGGGCGTAAAGTGTGGCAAGACCGCCGCCGTGGTCGATCATCACATAGTAGCCGTAGCTGGAGCTGTACTGGGCGATGGTCACCGTACCCAGCAGGGCGGCGCGGACAGATGTCCCGGTGGGGACGCCCAGGTCGATGCCGCCATGGCCCTTGCTCTTGCCGGTGAAGGGATCCTTCCGATAGCCGAACTCCGAGGTCACGATGTTTCTCCAGTTGGAGCCCACCGGGGAGCAGAAGCCGTCCGCGCCGATGAACGGCGCATCCGTACCGCCAAGTCCCGCGCCGGTGGAGGTGCCGTAGCAGACCAGATTGTAAATGCTGTCCGCGTTGTCTTTCTGCTCGTCTGAGATCGTGACAGCCATGGCGGAGGCGATATTCTGGTAAACTGTGTTCAGATCGGTGATGGGGACAGCAACGGTGTATTTTTCCTCCTTCTCCACCTCCACACCGGTTTCGTCCTTCACCTTGACGGTACGCATCCGCTCCTCGTAGGTGACGAAGCAGTCCGTGAAAAGCTGGTGATCTTTTGGGACGGAGAGATCCGCGCCGAAGTACAGGGCGAAAAAAATCGCCTTGACCCGGATACCGTCAAGGCTTTTTTCTTCTTCTGTCATTCCGTTGATCTCCGTAATGAATCCGTCCAGCAGGCCGAAGCTGCTCCGCATATCTTCGATATAGGCGGCGTACTCCGCCGGGGTATCCGGTGGCAGGGTTCCGCCATTGAAGCACAATTCCACCACCGAGGCGTTATGGCCGGAACCGGCGGACAGGGAACAGAGCAATGCCAGCAGAACGACGAGCGGGGAGAGGATGGCCGCGATGATCCAGCCGATGCTTTTTCTGGCACGCTCATCCGAGAGCAGCGCCGCCGCTGCCTTGATAACCGCAGGATTAGGCAAGAGTCATCCCTCCCGGAGCAGGGGTTTCCTGTCGTTGTGCCTGCAGTTCCTGCCAGTGATCCGCGAGGGCCTGCACGGTTGCTTCATGACCGCCGCCCCGGTGCTCCGCCCACTGCTGATACCGCTCAAAGTCCATGCCGTGATCCAGCAGCAGCCTGGCAGCGTCCACGGCATCGTTCTGGACACAGGCGTGGAGAGCGCTGTAATCATCAAGATCCACCCACATCCGTTTCTCCAGCAGGCCCTCCGCCATCCAGCTGTCGCGGCCCTCGTATGTCAGCGTATGAAGCACCCGAGTGGAGCTGGAGCCACCGGAGATCCCCTTGTCCACCAGCTCCGACAGGGTGCGGAAATCATGATCCATGGCGAACTGTTCCAGCAGGCAGGACGGCGCGGCGGCGATCTGCTCGCTGCTGCACTGGTGGATGATCTGCGTGGCGATGAAACGGTGATCCAGGTAGGCGTAGCTGGCCATCTCGCCGTAGAAAGACGGCTCCAAACCTGCCACACACGTCTGCGCCTGTTCCATCATGAAGAGGACTTTCTCTGGATCATTGATGTCGATGGCCTTCTTGCAGGCTTCGCAGTACACCGCAGGATCGATATTCATTCTGTCAGCCATCAGCAACTCGGTCATCCTCCGGCCAACAGCACCCGGCCGGCCCGCCGCCTCCACCAGCAGGGACTCCTGCTGATACGGAACTTTGGCGGTGTACTCTTTGAATGCCTCCAATTCACCGTCCCGGATCGCCAGCACGGCTTTGTCGTAGTCGCTCATCCGCAGTGGCCGCATCCCCACCTCGTTGATGTACTCGGTGATGCTGCCAGTCATGCGCCGCAGGAGCTGTTCCGTCTGCGTCAGGGCATTTTCCTGCCGCTCCCGCTGCTCCACCAGGGCGTTGATGATGGTCCGCTGCTCCTCCTGGCTCAGATGCATCACTGCGCCGCTGGTGTCATCCTCCACGCCGCCGATTTTCATATATCGGGCGGGGGTGGCATGGTCACCGTGGAAGGCTTTCGTGATAGCGGAGGAGATCAGGAACATCCGGTCCAGGTCGTTCCCGTTCTCACCCAAGGTCTTGCCGGTGAAAAATTTTCTGGTGATGAGTTGGTTGCTTTCGGGCCACCGAAGGTAAGCGTCCAGATAAACGCCCTCGCTGGCGCCGTAGTCAGTAGTACAGAAGATGTCGGCCTCCTTGGGGATCTCCCGGCCATTTTCCCAATGGGAATCCAGGAGAAAATATTCATCCGGGAGGTACCCCATGCTCTCCAGCCGGTGCTTCAGCTCCTCGAATACCTCCTGGGCCGTCCTCTGGCCTGCGTACTCCTGTCTGCCGGGGGCCTCTGCGGAGGGCTTCCATTTTTCAAATCCTATGATTTCCATAGTGCGTCCTTTCTGACCCCGCTTGTGCAGCGGCGTCATGTGTGTTAAAATTTCCCAAAGAAAGGGAGGCTGCCGCCATGAAGAAAACCTTTGTCACCACCATGCCGGACCGCGCCGGCGCGTTCTTGAAAGCCAGCCGGATCATTGCGGATCTGGATCTGAATATCACGCGGGTCAGCTACAATAAGGCTATTGACACGCACACGCTGTTTATCGAAGTGGAGGGCTCCCACTCCCGTCTGGAGCGGGCAGCGAAGTGCCTGGGGGAGATCGGCTGTCTCCAGGGCAGTCTGGACGAAGGAACTGTGCTGCTGGTGGAGTTCCGATTGCGGGACACGCCCGGCAGTGTCACCGCCGTACTGGAACTCATTGAGCAGTACAATTTCAATATCTCCTATCTCAGCTCCCAGGAGAACGGCACAGCGTGGCAGATGTTCAAGATGGGATTGTTTGTAGAGCAGCCGGAGCAGTTCTCCGATTTCCTCAACGCCGCGTCCCTGCTGTGTCCGGTGCGGGTGGTGGACTACGACAAGGCGGAGAAGATCCTGGACAACAGCATTTTCTATGTCTCCTTCGCCAATGAGCTGGCACAGCGGATGGCTCTGCCGGAGGAGGGCCGGATGGAGCTGGTCATCGATGCCAACCAGGTCATGCAGTTACTGGACGAACGGGGAGAGAGCTTTCACAAGACATTTGACTATATCCGTGGATTTGGCGAGGCGCTGGCCTCCTGCCGCGGGGACGCCTTCCGCCCACGGGTATCGGAACATGACTTCGGGGAGGATCTCCACCTGTTTCTCATTGAGCCGTCCTGCGGCAGCAATACCTGCATCCTCAGGCATCGGGGGCAGTACCTGTTCGTTGACACGGGCTACGCCTGCTACCGGGAGGAGATGCTGGCCCTGTTCCGCCAGCTGCTTCCGGATTTCGATACCGCCCCCAGGTCCGCCCTCATCACTCACGCGGATGTAGATCACTGCGGACTGCTGGATCTGTTCGATACGGTGTATCTCAGCCGGAAGAGTCGGGATTCCCTGCTCATGGAGCGGACCAGCCGGGGCGGCTTCCGGGAGCGCAACCCGCTCCACGCGCCCTATATCCGCATCTGCAAGGCCCTGACCTCCTACCGTACCGCCGCACCGGAGACACTGCAGGTGATCGGCGGGGTATCGTCCCCCCAGACCCGGCCCTTGGAAGAGCTTGGGGAATGGTCTTTCGGATCGCTGCGCTTTCAGGTCCTGGAGGGTCAGGGAGGCCACCTGCCCGGTGAGCTGGTCCTGGTAGAGCGGGAGCGTGGATTGGTCTTTACCGGAGACATCCTGGTCAACATCCGGGAGCTGACAGCGGAGCAGGCCCACTACAACCACTACGCCCCCTACCTGATGACCAGCGTGGACACCGCCCCCGCCCTGTGCGCCGCAGAGAGAAAGGAGCTGCCGGCGCTGCTGGGCCCCGGCCAATGGCACATCTTCGGGGGCCATGGACCGAGGAAGGAGTTAGTGATCGAATAAGCTCCTATCCGTCATAGCAGCCGCAGGGCATGTCCGTCTCAGGGAAGAGCGAACAAAGAGCCATTTGATTCTTGTCCGCCTCCACAAAATCCGTCCAGGACCAGCTGCGGCCCAGGCCCTTGACGCTGGTGAGATTGGGCAGAGCATTGTTCTCCAAAGCGATGGCCCGGTCGAACAGATCCCGGTGCTGGTGGTACAGCGTCCGGATCTCCCGATGTTTCATCGCCGGGCAGAAAAAGCAGGAGGACTTGCCGGGCGGCGGCAGTCCGGCATCCCGGATCGCCGCGAGACAGTCCTCCCGCTCCCACCCCCAGTCAATGAGGGGATATTCTTTTCTGTATTTGGTGTCCTGGAGGTCATAGACCAGGGCATGATCCCGCCGCCGCTCCTCTCCGGCATCGTAGCCGATGTACTTGACAACTTTCTCCCCTCTTGCCCATACCTCCCGGCAGGGCGGGTAGTTGTTGCAGAACTTGTCCTGTGGACCCGCCTTGTGTTTGAGGGAACATTTTTTGTATCCGTAGGCCAGCGCGGGAAGCGTACCGGAGCGGAGACACTCCTGCTCCAGTGTCAGCCTGTCACCGTTTCTGTCGTTGTACTCAACCACGGTGATCTGCGGCATCCCATGATCCAGGAGCCATTGATCCATGATGGGCAGATAGGCGTAAGTGCCTGGCTGCTCACCGCCAGTGTCCGCAAAAAGGATCAGGTCGACCGGGATGCCTCTGCTGTGCAGCCCGATCAACAGGGCGGTCGAATTGACTCCCCCGCCATAGGAGATCACGATCATTAGAATATCCTTCTTTCTTTCAAATTTGAGTTGTCCCAGCATAGTTGGGTATGATAAAATCAAGATGAATTTCGGGAAGGGGGGCTGCGCCATGAAGGAGCGGACGTATCTGGCCATTGATGCAAAAAGCTTCTACGCATCCATCGAATGTATCGAGCGCGGCCTCGATCCCCTGACCACCAACCTCGTGGTGGCGGACCTGAGCCGAACGGAAAAGACTATCTGTCTGGCCGTCACCCCCTCCCTGAAAGCCTGGGGCATCTCCGGAAGGGCTCGGCTGTTCGAGGTGGTACAGCGGGTCAAGGAGGTCAACGCCCAGCGGCAGCTGTCCGCACCGGGCCGGAAACTCACTGGGTCCTCCACTGATGATACCGTGCTGAAAGCCGACCCCAGTCTGGCGGTGGACTACATCGTGGCTCCGCCCCGGATGGCGCACTACATGGAGTGGAGTACCAGGGTCTACAATGTCTATCTCAAATACATTGCTCCCAGTGACGTTCACAACTATTCGATAGACGAAGTGCTGATGGACGTCACCAACTACCTGGACACCTACAAACTCAGCGCCCGCCAGCTGGCGGTGAAGATCATCCAGGATGTACTGGAGACGACCGGCATCACCGCCACGGCGGGCATCGGCACGAACCTCTACCTCTGCAAGATCGCCATGGACATCTGGGCCAAACACGTCCAGCCGGATGCGAATGGCGTGCGTATCGCGGAGCTGGACGAGATGAGCTACCGCCGCAACCTGTGGGACCACCGTCCTCTCACGGATTTCTGGCGAGTAGGCGGCGGTTACGCCAAAAAGCTGGAGGCCAACGGCCTGTACACCATGGGGGACATTGCACGCTGCTCTCTGGGAGGACCAGGCGATTACCACAACGAGGATCTGCTGTATAAGTTGTTCGGCGTGAACGCAGAGACGCTCATTGACCATGCCTGGGGTTGGGAGCCGGTCACGATTGCGGACGTCAAAGCATACAAGCCGGAATCAAAAAGCATCGGCTCCGGTCAGGTCCTGCAATATCCCTACGGCTATGACAAGGCCCGGCTGGTGGTACGGGAAATGGCGGATCAGCTGGCTCTGGATCTGGTGGATAAGAAACTGGTCACGGATCAGCTGGTCCTGACAGTAGGCTATGACATTGAGAATCTGAAAGGTGTCTACCAGGGAGAGGTCACCACAGACCGCTATGGCCGCGCCATCCCCAAACACGCCCATGGCACCGCTAATATGGAGGAGTACACCGCTTCCACCAGGCGCATCGTCACTGCCGCGCTGGAGCTGTTTGACCGGATTATTGACCGCAGCCTGCTGGTGCGCCGGTTTTATCTCACGGCCACCCGTGTAGCGGACGAGAGATCCGCGCCGGATAAGAAAGCCTTTGAACAGATGGACCTTTTTACCGACTACGCTGCGTCGCAGGAGCGGAAAGCGGAGGAATCAGCGGAGTTGGAGCGGGAGAAGAAGGTACAGCGCACCATGCTGGACATCAAACGGAGATTTGGCAAGAACGCCATCCTGAAGGGAATGAACCTGGAAGAGGGCGCGACGGCAAAGGAGCGGAACAACATGATCGGAGGACATCGCAGTGGGGAAGTATGACGACATCATCGGCCTTCCGCACCATGTTTCCAGCACCCGGCCACACATGCCCATGCTGGACCGGGCGGCGCAGTTTCAGCCGTTTAGAGCCTTGACCGGCTACGAAGATGCCGTGCAGGAGACGGCGCGGTATACAGATGAAAAAGTGGAATTGACCGAAGATGAGAAGGCCCTTCTGGACATGGAGCTGCAGCGGCTGTCGGATGATATTGCCAGCCGTCCCCAGGTGACGCTGACCTGTTTCCGGCCAGACAAAAGGAAGTCCGGCGGGGCGTATGTCACAACCACCGGCCGGCTGAAGAAAATTGATGATATTGAGGGCGCTCTGATCCTTGTCAGTGGAGAGCGGATCGTCATCGAGGATATCATAGAGATTCGATGAAGCTGCCATCAGCGTCCGCCCGCCTTCCCGAACAGCGCCGCCTTATGGGGCGGCGCAACGACTACCAGCTGATGCCGCTCATTGCCGCACTTATACAGGCACTCCGTTTTCAGCGAAAACCGCACGATATCGTACTCCGCATCCTCCAGCTGCAAATTGTCCATAAAAAAGCGCCGGTCGATAGAACCGGCGTTGAACAAAAACTGGTGGGTGGGGATGGAGAACAGGGGCTTCGTCATCTCCGCCACGCCGGGGAGGGCGAAGTCCTCGATATTCTGGCTGGCCATGATGAGGCTGGAGTCCTTCTTCCGGCACCGTTTGAGCATCCCCCGGATATACTCGATGGCGGTGGGATTGGAAAGCCATACGTGAAGCTCGTCCAGCACCGCCACGGTATTTCCTTCGGACAGCACCCGGTCACTGAGGAAAGACAGGATATTGAACAGCAGCGCCCCCCGGAGATTCTGCGAGGCGTTTGACAGGTCCTTCACGCCGAACACCAGGAAACGCTCCGAGGTGACGTTGGTGTATCCGTTGAAAAACTTGCTCTCCGCGCCCTTGCACAGGGAGTGGAGCCCCAGAAGGATCTCCTGCAGCAATTCGGCAGGATAGAGCGGATCGTTCTCTCTGTCATAATTCTGGTAGGCGTCCTGGATGACCGCGTAGAGGTCTGACAGGATAGGGTAGTCGGCGGGGTGCATCGTGGAATGGTCCGTGTGGTCGTTGATGCCCCACTTGCCGTACAGCCGCTCCAGCATCAGCTCAATGGCGTCGATATGCCGGTCCGAGAAATCCTTGTAGGAACGAAAGAAGTCCTTTAGAAACGAGATGTGCTGACTGAGCCGGGAGCGTTCCGAAAAAGCAGCGGGAGCGTCCTCGTCCGTCTCCCCGCCCATGTCCCACAGCTTCGGCTCCAGGGGATTGATGCGGTATTTCCCGCTCATAAGGTCAATGAAGCATCCGCCCAGTTTTCCGCAAAGCTCCCCCATCTCATTTTCCGGGTCCAGACAGATCACGGACTTCCCGGATTCCAGCAGGTTGGTGACCAGCAGCTTCAGCAGGAAGCTCTTACCCTGACCGGAGTTGCCCAGAATGAGGACGCTGGCGTTGGTCTTGTCGTCCGCGCGGCGGTCAAGGTCAACGATGACGTTGCTGCCGAATTTGTCCCTGCCGATGTAGAAGCCTTGGGGATCTGTCTTGCCGGAGTAGTTGCTGGGGTAGAGATTCGCCACAGAGGACGCCGGCAGGACCCGCTCGCACTTTGACCCGAAGGCGTTCCGGCCAGCCGGGTTTGCGGAGAGAAAGCCCTCCCGCTGCTTGAGCAGGAGCCGGTCCGCCTCCAGCCTGGAGCGGATCAGCTCGCCCGTCACCGTGTCCCGCAGGGTGCGCAGCGCCTCCAGACTGTCCGCGGCGAGATCGATATAGACCGCGCAGTGCATCAGCGGCTCCTTGCTGCGGCGCAGGGCCGCAACCATCGCGGCTACGTCCTGGAGGTTGGCTTCCGCCGTGACGCTCTGCTGCATGTTGTTGGTGCTGCCGCGTTCGAATTTGCTGCGATTGGAGGCGTTCTGGATGATCTTCTGCTCCTCCGCCGTCGTGACCCTCCGGAGGCAGATGGATAGGTTCACCCCGCTGCGCTCCCCCAAGTGGCTGAGAAGGGCCAGCTCCTCCGTGGTAGCGGGGTAGCTCCGCAGGGCCATGACGCAGTGGTAGGCGCTGCCCAAAATAAAATGATCCGTGTTGAATTTCACCGCTGCCGGAGCGATCATGTCCAAAAAGTCTTTGGGCAGAGGCTCCGGCGCGGGTCCTGCCTTTTTCGAGGTCCGTTTAGGCATCCGCGTTCACCCACCTTTCGCCGTCCACGTTTTCAAATACTTCCGTCGTCATGTCCTGCTGGTAGTAGACCGCCAACAGCCGCATGAGGTCCTGCCGCCCTGCCTGCCGCACCCGGAAGCCCTGGTCTCGGATATTTTTCTCCAATCGGGTCACCTGGCTGCGGGCGTTCTCCTCCTTCTGGCGGTCCAGCTCGAAGGCCAGGGCGAACTCCCGCGCGGAGGCGGTCCCGGCCTGGATGCTGTCCAGGTGGGCGGCGTCGATCTTGCCCAGCTCCCGCGTCAGGCTCTCGATCTCCCGCCTGGACATGTGGGTCATGGAGCTGAGCCGGGCGGCGGTGGAGGCACACCTGGCGGGCTGCGAGTCCTGCCGCCGGACGCTGACGGATATGAACGCGCCGCTGCCGGAGGCGGAGGGAAAGCGG
>OFFM01001550.1_pt1 | contig 12331 bp, 6 predicted proteins | sample 1521401 | NCBI WGS metagenome assembly OFFM01 (sample SAMEA3504118, study PRJEB24116) | mouse gut metagenome | biome: mouse gut; feature: mouse-associated habitat; material: faeces | place: Denmark | collected 2011
GCGCCTTGCACGTGCCTACTGCCTGCCGCCCGCTCCGCGGGCTCGTTGCTGGCGACGCCTCTCTGAAGTTGCGCCGACATAAGTTGCCCCCGCAAATGGGCAGGTGCAAAGAACCGTCTGTCCATTGTGCAAGCCTGCGGAGCGAGCTTGGGTTGGCGGCGCCTCCTTGCATTGCCGGCGCCGGGAAGCGCGGAGCGCTGACCCTTATGAGTAACACGAGCGCTCCGCGCTTTCGCCTTGCACGTGCCTACTGCCTGGCGCCCGCTCGCGGGATCGTTAGAAGCTGAGCTGGCCCATGATGCCCACGCGGCGGGCGTAGCGATGGTCGCGCGAGAAGTCTTGCCGCTTGGCCAGGTCTATCTCGGCGCCGAGCTGCACGCGCGGCACAGGATTCCAGAATATATTGAGCGAGCCCAGCAGACCATACTTGTACTCGGCCGGCGAGATGGCCTTGCCGGGGAGAAAACGCGTCTGGCTGCCTATGAGGGTGGCAAAGAGATTGGGCCGGAAATTGTATTGCACGCCCACACACCATCCCAGCGAGCGGGGCGCGTAGAGCCGTCCCGGGCGCCCGGGGTCGGCGATGAGGTCGTATGCCCCGGCGAGCAGGTCGCCGCCCATGCCGGCATATCCGGCGCCATAGTTGACGGTGGCGTACAGGGTGAGCGGCGCCCAGGGATTTGATACCGACGAGAGCTGCACGCCCCAGCCGGGCACACTGCGGTTGCGCCCCGAGCGCAGGTCGCGGTATGCCATGGTGCGCACGATGCCCGACAGGCGCACATGCTGTCCGCGGCCCCAGTCGTACTGCACCAGAGCGGCAAAGTCGGGCACATACACGCTGCACTCCTTGGTATCGACGCCGTCGGCATCAATCTGCTGCTCGGGCGCCTCGACCGAGGCTCCGACCGTCACATGACGGGCCACGCGGGGCATGTAGCGCACCAGCACCGACGTGCGTGCCAGCTTGTTTGACGGCCCCGCCGCATCGACCGTCGAGGGCACAGCCGCGGGGTCGGAGAATGTCGACGCCGCATAGCCCACCGTGACGTCGCGCACGGTCACATACGCTTTCTTGAGATGGAAATCGCGGCCCTGCCAGCCATTGAAGTTGGCCTCGATATATGCCGAGTAGTCGCCGAGCAGCCCCGAGCGGCCGGCGAGCCGGAAGTACAGGCAGGTACCGGCCGGGGTCGTGCCGAGGTGGCGGCGCTGAGCCGGGTCGGGCTGCATCGGTATGAGTATGGGCGAGAAGCCGTTGGCCGGCACCGATCCGGCCCAGTCGTACCAGGCGCGCATCCTCACCACTCCGCCGATACCCATCATCAGCCCGGAGTCTTTGCTCATAAACATGAAGTATGGCGCCTCGGGGTCCTGGGCGTGGCGAAACTGGTCGTAGTAGAAATTGACAAAACGCTCGCGCAGCTCGGGCGATACGGGCATGGAAACTTGTACGCCGCCCGTGCCGAGCGAGATGATACGGTGGTCGGCCATGAGCGAGTCGGCCTGCACGTCGGCGGGCGACTGGGCGCCGGCGGCGAGGGCGCAGCACAGCATGGCGATGGGAAGTATAGCTTTCATGTGACGAATTTTTTATTTTCTTAACAACCATTTGCCGCTTAAAGTTTAGTATCTTTGTGATGTGATTCCTAATGTAAACCAAGTATGCTGAATTTCATCAAAAAGGCAGTGGACAACCTCACCGGCTCGGCCGAGCAGACGGCCCAGGCTCTGCGCGAAGCCCTTGAGACCACCCGAAATTTCCTCGTCGAGCGCGACGGAGTGTTTGTAAAGTCGAGCCATCCGTCGACCGATTTTGCGGCTACCACCGATATAACCGTCACACCCGGCAAGAGCGGCGCCGAGCTGCGCGCCACAGTCACGCCCGTCAAGGGCGGCGAGGCTGCCAGGGTGGAGATTGTGCGCACATTTGACAGCGCCGTCATCAAAAACACATCTGCGCTGGCGACCGCCCTCGATGAGGCGATAGACTCCATACCCGCCGAGGCCATGAAAGAGCTGTCGGCCAAGGGCATCTCGCTCTTCGACGTGACATACGAGACATATATCGACGCCGTCAAGAGCCTCAGTCTGAAGCCCTACCGCGAGCTGGAAGACACGATTGCCGTGTCGGTACCGGCGTCGAAAGAGCTGAAAGTCGCGTGGCCATTCCGCATCGAGATCGGCGCGGAAGAGTTTACCGCCTACGTGGAAATGTATGGCATCGACACGGTTGCCGTCGCAAAACCGTTTGAGAGCCAAGGCCTGAATACCGACATCAAAGTCGACTGCCTCACCGCCTACAAGCGCTTCCCATTGAAAAGGATTTCATCCACCAAAGTCCTTGCCGCAGCCATCAGGAAATACGTCGACAGCGCCGGTAAGGCCCTCGCCGACATTCACCGCCGCACTCCCATCACGGCCGACACCTTTGCCGGCGGCATCGACGCCGACTATCTGCGCAGCCGCCTGAGCGTGCTCGATACATTCTCAAAAATCGACGACGACGGCGACATCAAGTTTGTCGTACCCGGCGACGACTCCTTTGCCCGCCAGTGCACCGTATGGGTGTTGCCCCGGGCCGAGAAAGTGAGTGTGCAGGTGCGCGGCACCATCGACAAGGAGATAGACGCCGATACACACTCCATACTGCGCAAGTACTTCCCCGGCATCATCGCCGATGTATCCGACGGCAAGACCCGCGGGCTGGAGCTGCGTGTCACACTCGACGACCTGCGCCGCGACGACCGCCCGCAGAACATGCGACTCTACGAGGCTGTGCTCGCCGCGGTCTCCGATGTGAGAAGCGCCTGGCAGCAAGCACATCTTCAGATGGATATACCGTGTCGCCCCGGCGACTTCTTCGATAAAAAGAATATTGAGAGGCTGCTGCACACTATGGGCTACGAGACCACCAAAGACGACGCCGGCGATACCCGGCTCACCATCCCGGCCGACAGCACTTGTGTCCTGCGCCGCTTCATCTGGGTGATGATTTCGCCCGAGAAAATCAAAATCAACGGCGGTATATTGGGCACGCCGTCGGGCATCGATGCAGAGAAACTTGCAGCCGAGGCCGACGCCAAGTTCAAAGGCACGCGCTACACCGTCGGCGCATACAAAGACACCGTGCGCCTCAGAGGCGCGCTTGAGGCGAAAGAGCTTCAGCACAATTCAGAGCGTAAAGAAGCAATCATCAAATTTCTGCGCGAGAGCATCGACAATATCAAGATAGCCTGCGCCGAGCCGATACGCATATATCAGCAGCGCGAGGCCGAGGAGCGCGCCCGCCTCGAGGCCGAGAAACGTATCCGCGAGGAGGTAGAGAAGTATGCCCGCTCGATGCGGTATTCCTCGGATACCGACAAAGACGGCGACATCCAGATTAGAGTCGCGGCCGACACGACCTGCATCGCAAGTCGGTTTATCTGGGTGATGTTTAAGCCCGACACCATCCAGGTGAGCGGCGGCATCAGTGACTATCCCTCCGACACCGATACGGCAAAAATAGCCGCCGACGCTGCTGCCGCGCTCAAAGACACGCCTTTCACTGCCACAGTCGTAAAAGATTCAGTACGCCTCGCGGGTACCTTGAAACTGAACCCGACCGGACGAGACGCCGCCCGGCCTGAGGCCGTCATCGACTTTGTACGCGACGCCATCGACAAAATCAAGATAGCCTGCGCCGAGCCGATACGTATAATCGGGCAGCGCCGGGAAGAGGAGCGCCGCCGCCGCGAGGAGGAAGAGCGCCGTCGCCGCGAGGAGGAAGAGCGCCGCCGTCGCGAGAGGGAGGAGCGCGAGCGCCGCGAGGAGGAAGAGCGCAAGCGAGCCAAGGAGCGCGAGCGGCAGCAGGGGCTCGGCCGATGGATGACATACGATGTCGACTCCTCCTGCACCGTGGGCGAGATTCAGAAGTTTTTCAACGACATGTGGCCATACCTGCGTCTGGGATTCTTCATGGTAGGCCATGGGAAGGCAGCCGACCGCTCGGGCTCCGACCTCTCCTCCATCGACCGCGACTGCACGATGGGCAAGGTGCGCTCGTTTAAATCGTCGTCGACCATACGCATCGAAGGCAGCTCGACACCCGACGACATCGAGAAGGCATTCCGCCGGCAGACCGGCCTGGTAGTCAAGATATGCTATACCGACGACTCCAACCACCGATATTACATATCAAAGGATTCCAACTACCACAAGATGCCCATCCACGACCTCAACGCCCTCTTCGACAGCCGATGCTATTACTACAACGACTGGTACTGATCTGTCGGCACTAATCTGCCACCATACCGATAAAAAAGCCGGATATTTTCTTGTAATATCCGGCTTTTTATTATTTTTGCAAACGTTTATTCCACTTAACATTTCATTTGTCATTTCCACACATACACACATGACTTACACCAAAACCTTAGCCACGCTGATTGCGGCGGCTGCCGGGTGCGGGATGTGCGGCGCGGCGGAGCCCAATCCACTGTCGGTATTGCCGGCAGGCGACGGCGCCACACACCAGTGGCACATCCATGCAGTCGACAAAATCACCTTTGAGGGCGCCGACATGGTCGTGACCCATGCCGACGGCACCGACACACTGCCGGTGGCGGCCATCGGCGAGATGCGGTTTGACCGCGAGTACGACGCCACGGCCGACATCGCCGACGCTCTCGCCGACGGCCTCGACATCGCCATCGCCGCGCGAGTGCTCACTGCCACCGCCGCGCCCGACGTGCCCGTCACCATCACAGTATACGACACCACCGGCATGATGCGCGCCACCGCCGCATCGGTCGGCGCGGCATCGGTCGACTTCAACGCCATGCCCGCCGGGATATATATAGTAAAGGTAAACGACAAGACTCTCAAACTGAAAAACTGATGAAAAAGACCGCATACACTCTGGTGGCGATGACCGTGGCAATGGCCGCGGCCGCACAGATTCCCGACAAATCGCTGGTGGTGACCCTCAAAGACGGCACCACCGCCCGCTACAACCTCGCCGAGATAGAGCATCTCACATTCGGCGAGCCCGTAATCCCCATGGGCGAGCCCACCACCGGCCCATATGCCGTGGGCGACTACTGGTGCGACGGCACCGAGCAGGGCGTCGTGGTCACAGTCGACGCCAAGGGTCAGTATGGCACCGTGGCCGCGCTGGCCGATCTTTCTGACAAGCACGCGTGGAGCACCGGATGGGTCATCACCGGCGCCTCCGACGAGGAGTATGGCCCGGCCAACATGGCCACCGTCGCCACCCTCGACCCCACATACTCGGCATACCCGGCCTTCAAGGCCGCCGCCGCGCTCGGCGCCGGCTGGTATCTGCCCGCGCAGAAGGAGCTGCAGACCATGCGCGCCTCGCTCACCGCCATCAACGCCACCCTCACCGCCCGCGACCTCACTCCCATCGACCCCAAGACCGTATACTGGTCGTCGACCGAGGCCGACCAGTATATGGATGCGATGGCCTTCACGGCATGGATGGATATGCCGGGCATGTTTGCCGTGGACAAGAAAGAGCCCTACAAGGTGCGCGCCTTCCGCGAGTTTGGCGACAAGCCCGTGCCCAAGTACATCGCCGGCACCCTCTGCACCGAAGACGGCAAGACCGGCCTGGTATACTGGGTATCTGAAGACGGCGAGAACGCCCGCATGATCTCGCTCACAGAGTCAAAGGCAGCCTGGGGCCCCGTCGGCACCGATGCCGGCGCTTCGAGCGACTTCGACGGCGAGGCCAATCTCAAGGCCGTCAAGGCCGCCGACGCCACACTGGGCGCCTATCCCGCGTTCAAAGCCGCGGCCGACCTCGGCGCCGGCTGGTATCTGCCCTCGGCCAAGGAGCTGGCCACCGTAGCCTCGCAGTACACCGCCCTCAACAAGGCTCTCAAGGCCGCCGGAGCCACCGAGCTTACCTCGACCTACTACTGGACCTCGACCCAATACGCCTCCGACGCCCCCAACAGCGCCTCCGCCCTCTCGATGGCCGACGGCTCCACGCTGGCATCGTCGAAGAGCGCCGAGCGCCCTGTGCGCGCCATCACCTGGCTGGGCGAGCGCCCCGAGGAAGAGAAAGTCTACGCCGTGGGCGACCCCTACTACGAGGCCGACGAGGTAGTGGGCATCGTATACGAGATCTCCGACGGCGGCAAGCACGGCAAGGTGGTGGCCCTCACCAATGTGTTTGAGAAGGGCCGCATCAACGCCATGTGGGACATACGCGCCAACAAAGACAACTACGTGCTCATCGGCGCATCGAGCCTCGACGACGGCATGGCCAACATGGAGGCCGCGCTGGCCAATGACCCCGACCTGGCCAACTTCACCGCCCTGGGCCTCTGCGCCGCAAAGGGCGCCGGATGGTACATCGGCGCCACCAACGAGATGCTTGCCCTCTACGCCGCCAAGGCCACCGTCGACGCAGCCTGCAAGGCACACGGCGGCAAGGCCCTCGACACCAACGACTACTGGACCTCGACCGAAGGCACCAACGAGCCCTCCGTGCGCATGACCACCGTCAGCTTCAAAAACGGCTCCACCTTCGACTACCGCAAGTACATGTACCAGCTGGTACGCCCCATCAAACGATTCTGACACATAATCCATTGCGGCGGCGCGCCTCGTGCGGCCGCCGCAATAATTTAACTTTCTTAATTTACTCTGCTTATGAACAGACTTTACCCCGCCCTGCTCGCTTGCGCCGCCGCCCTGACTCCGGCCGCCGCCTCGGCCGAGAGCCTCTCCATCTACCCCGACGCAGAGGCCACCAGCACCACACTGCCTTTCAGCATCTACTATGCATCAAATGGCGACATCCACACCCAGATGATATACCCGGCCGCCGACATCGCGGCTCTTAAGGGCAAGACAATCGACAAAATCGCCTTTACCATCACCCGCATAGGCAATCAGGCCTGGAACTGCAAGGGCCTCACCGTAAAGATGGGCACCACCACCCAAGCCACCTACCCCGACAAGCAGTATATCAGCGACAACCTCGTGGTAGTGGCCAGTCTCGAGGCTTTCACCCTGTCGAATACCGACCTCACCGCCCCCTGCCAATGGGAAATCACTCTCGACACGCCCTTTGCATACACCGGCGACAATCTCGTGATTGACATGCTCAATACAAAAGACAACGGTCCCCGTTACTGGACATTCAAGGGTCAGGCGCAGACCGGGTACACCGGTCTGTCGATGACCAACAGTGTGCGCCAGGAGAAGTTTCTCCCCACGCTCACCGTCGAGTACTCCCAGGCAGCGCAGGCAAGCGCCGCCCTGTCGGCCTCGGCCGTAGCGTTCCCTCTTGAATTTGTAGGCGACAACGCTCAGGCCACCGTGAGACTGTCCAATACCGGCACGCAGGCACTGTCGGGTACCGTCGCCATCGACAGCGAGGGATTCAGCGTGAGCCCCGCCGCCGTGACCGACCTCGCCGCCGGCGAGAGTGTCGACCTCACGGTCGACTTCAACCCCGCCGCCCAAGGCAAATACACCGGCACCCTCACCGTGACTCTCGACGGCATCGACCCGCTCACCGCAAGCATCTCGGGCACTGCCGTCGACGGCCCCTCGGAAGTGCGCACCATATTCAGCGGCAAGGAATACGACACTGCCGTACCGGCCGGGTGGAACGCCTATGCCGAGGAGTATCTGGCCGAGTCGGGCGCATTCTCCGGCTCGACGACCGAGTACGACGAGTTTGGCAGCGTACTGCGCTTTGAAAGCGCCGCCGTATCGGGCTACGACGCCCTGCTCTGGAACCACGGCAACCCCATGCCCTACAGCGAGATATACGACCGCTACTACTATCTCATATCGCCCATGGCAGGCGGTGAGCTGGTGCTCGGCGCCACCCTCAACGACGTAGCCGCCACCGGCGCATACGTCAAGGCATACAGCGCCGTATACGACGCCGCAGCTGCCAAATTTACCATCGGCGACGAAATCGCTCTAACCTGGGACGAGGCTCCCGTCAAGGACACATGGTCGATAGGCAAGGGCACGGCTCCCGCCGGCACCCAGGTCGCTCTGCTGCTCAAGTACGCGGCTGTCAATTTCTTTGCCTCCGAGGCAAAAGTCGACGGCATCACCTCGGTAAGCGCCGACGCCGACAGCCCGGCTGTATACTTCAACCTCAACGGCGTGCGCGTCGACCGTCCCGCCGCCGGCCTGTACATCCGCCTCAGCGGCGGCAAGGCCACCAAGGTGGTGGTGCGCTGAGGCGCAGCCCCCGCATGACACGGCCCCGCCATCCGCCCTCGAAAAAGTATGAAACTTTTTGGGGCGAATGGCGGGGTTTTTGGCTTAGAAACGCTATCTTTGCGGAAAACTTTCCGTATTTTTCGCTCAAACTATAGAAACTATAGATATGGCTACCAAACCGTTTAAGTATCAGCCGATGTTTCCCCTCGGCCCCGACACTACCGAGTATTACCACCTCACATCTGACTATGTGCACGTCGAAAACTGGGGCGGACATGAGTTTCTGGTCGTAGACCCCGAGGCTCTGACCGTGCTCGCCCGCCAGTGTACCCACGACAATGCCTTCATGCTCCGCCGCGAGCACAACGCCATGGTAGCCAAAATCCTCGCCGACCCCGAGGCCAGCGAGAACGACAAGTTTGTCGCCCTCACCATGCTGCGCAACGCCGAGGTGGCCGCCAAGGGCCAGCTCCCCTTCTGCCAGGATACCGGCACAGCCATCGTGCACGGCGAGAAGGGCCAGCGCGTGTATACCGGCTGCGACGACGCCGAGCGCCTCAGCGAGGGCGTGTATCTCACATACACCACCGACAATCTCCGCTACAGCCAAAATGCACCTCTCACCATGTACGACGAGGTAAACACCGGCTGCAACCTCCCCGCCCAGATAGACATCCACGCCGGCGAGGGCGACGAGTACCACTTCCTCTTCGTGGCCAAGGGCGGCGGCTCGGCCAACAAGACCTACCTCTATCAGGAGACCAAGGCACTGCTCAACCCCGACAAGCTCATACCCTTCCTGGTGGAGAAGATGAAGTCGCTCGGCACCGCAGCCTGCCCCCCCTACCATATCGCATTTGTAATCGGCGGCACCTCGGCCGAGAAAAATCTCGAGACCGTCAAGAAAGCGTCGGTCAAGTACTACGACTCGCTGCCCACCGAGGGCAATGAGCTGGGCCATGCCTTCCGCGACGTCGAGCTGGAGGCCGCCCTCAAGCTGGAGGCCGAGCGCCTCGGGCTGGGCGCACAGTTTGGCGGCAAATACTTTGCCCACGACATACGCGTGATACGCCTGCCGCGCCACGGCGCATCGTGCCCCGTCGGGCTTGGCGTAAGCTGCTCGGCCGACCGCAATATCAAGGCTAAAATCAACCGCGACGGCCTGTGGATCGAGAAGCTCGACTCCAACCCCGGCGAGCTCATCCCCGAGGAAATGCGCCGCGCCGGCGAGGGCGAGGTGGTAAAGATCGACCTCAACCGCCCCATGGCCGAGATACTGGCCGAGCTGACCAAGTATCCCGTGTCGACCCGCCTGTCGCTCAACGGCACCATCATCGTGGGCCGCGACATAGCCCACGCCAAAATCAAAGAGCGCCTCGACCGCGGCGAGCCCATGCCCCAGTATCTCAAAGACCATCCCATCTACTACGCCGGCCCGGCCAAGACACCCGCCGGTATGCCTTCAGGCTCATTCGGCCCCACCACTGCCGGCCGCATGGACTCGTATGTCGACCAGTTCCAGGCCGCAGGAGGCTCGATGGTGATGATTGCCAAGGGCAACCGCTCCAAGCAGGTCACCGACGCATGCCACAAGCACGGCGGATTTTACCTCGGCAGCATCGGCGGCCCCGCCGCAGTGCTCGCCCAGAACTCCATCAAGAATGTCGAGCTCCTGGAGTATCCCGAGCTGGGCATGGAGGCCATCTGGAAAATCGAGGTGGAAGACTTCCCCGCATTTATCCTCGTCGACGACAAAGGCCACGACTTCTTTACCGAAATCAGTGAGAAGTGCAGCGCCTGCGCCCTCAATAAATAAGCTCACAGGCTCTGATGAATGAGCAGGCTCTGAGCCGACTGTACATGAAAGACACGGCGTTTGGCAAGCTGATGCAACGCCGTGTCTTCAATGTGCTCCTGGTCGCCTCGCCTTACGACGCCTTCATGATGGAGGAGGACGGGCGTGTCGAGGAGCAGCTGTACTTCGAGTACGTGTCGCTCAACCTCAGCTCGCCCCCGCGCGTGACCCGCGTCAGCACCATGGACGAGGCCCTCGAGTCACGCCGTGCCCACCATACCGACCTGGTCATAGCCATGCCGGGCGTCGATGTGGCCGAGTGTATCGAGGGCGCCGCGCGCATCAAGGCGGAGTATCCGCGCACCCCGGTGGTGATGCTCACGCCATTCTCAAAGGAAGTGTCGCGACGACTGGCCAAGACCGACCTCAGCGCCATCGACTACGTATTCAGCTGGTTGGGTAATATGGACTTGCTGCTGGCCATCATCAAGCTGATGGAAGACCGCCTCAACGCGGCCGACATCACCGAGGTGGGCGTGCAGATGATAATGGTGGTCGAGGACTCGGTGAGATTTTACTCGTCGGTACTGCCGCATATCTACAAGTTTCTGCTCAAGCAGTCGAGGGAATTCTCTACCGAGGCCCTCAACGAGCACGAGCAGATGCTGCGCATGCGCGGCCGCCCCAAGGTGATGCTCGCCCGCGACTATGAGGAGGCCGTGGCGCTCTACGAGCAGTACGGCTCCAATCTGCTGGGCGTGATAAGCGACGTATCCTTTCACCGCGAGGGGGTAAAAGACCCCGCCGCCGGCCTGCGGCTCGCCCGCTATCTGCGCGAGCGCGACCCTTATCTGCCGCTCATCGTCGAGTCGTCGGAGACGGCAAACCGCGCCCCCGTCGAGGCCATGGGCGCCGTATTTCTCGACAAAAACTCCAAGAAACTGCCCGTCGACCTGGGCGAGGCCATCATGGCCAACTTCGGCTTTGGCGACTTCATCATACGCGAGCCCGGCACGGGGCGCGAAATCATGCGCCTGCGTGACCTCAAGTCGCTCCAGCGACATATCTTCGACATCCCCGACGACTCGCTCTTCATGCACGCCTCGCGCAACGACATCTCGCGCTGGCTGTACTCGCGCGCCCTCTTTCCCATCGCCGAGGTCATCAAGCGCCACCGCTTCAGCTCACTGGCCGAGGCTCCGGCGGCGCGTCAGCTCTTTTTTGAGCTGATAGTGAAGTACCGCAAGATGAAAAACCGCGGCGTGGTGGCCGTATTCCGCAAAGACCGCTTTGACCACTACAGCAACTTTGCCCGCATCGGCCAGGGCAGCCTGGGCGGCAAGGGCCGCGGCCTGGCTTTCATCGACTCAATCATCAAGAAGAATCCCGTCTGCGACAACTTCGGCGGCGCCACCATCTCGATACCGCGCACCGTGGTGCTGTGCACCGACATCTTCGACGAGTTTATGGCGCACAACAATCTCTACCCGGTGGCCCTGAGCGACCTGCCCGACGACGAGATACTCGCCCACTTCCTGGCCGCGCGCCTGCCCGAGCGGCTGGTCGAGGACTTCTTTGCGCTGTTTGATGTGGTCGACCGGCCGCTGGCGGTGCGCTCGTCGTCGCTGCTCGAAGACAGCCATTACCAGCCTTTTGCCGGCATATACTCGACATATATGGTGCCCTGCGTGGCCGACCCCTACGAGCGGCTGCGCATGCTCAGCGACGCCATCAAGGGCGTGTACGCCTCGGTGTTTTACCGCGCCGGCAAGGCATACATGACCGCCACATCCAATGTCATCGACCAGGAGAAGATGGCAGTGATTATCCAGGAGGTGGTGGGCGAGAGCCGCGGCGGGCTGTACTTCCCGAGCTTCTCGGGCGTCGGCCGCTCGCTCAACTACTACCCCATCGGCGAGGAGCAGCCCGACGACGGCGTGGCCGAGGTGGCCGTCGGGCTGGGCAAGTATATCGTCGACGGCGGCGCCGGCCTGCGATTCTGCCCCCGCTATCCGGCCCACGTGCTTCAGACATCGACCCTCGACCTGGCTCTGCGCCAGACACAGACCACACTGTGTGCACTGCCCGAGAGCGCTCCCGGCGAGGCTATCTCCACCGACGACTCATACAATATCGTGACACGCCCGGTGCGCGACTTTGCCGACACGGGCGCCCTGCGCTACATGGCATCGGTCTACGACCCCGCCGACGGCTACCTCAAAGACTATGAGGAGGGGCGCGGGCGGCGCGTCATCACATTCAACAACGTGCTGCGCGACGGAGTATTCCCGCTGGCCGACGCCGTGGGATTCATGCTCACCGAGGGCGAAC
>OFFM01001551.1_pt1 | contig 12330 bp, 8 predicted proteins | sample 1521401 | NCBI WGS metagenome assembly OFFM01 (sample SAMEA3504118, study PRJEB24116) | mouse gut metagenome | biome: mouse gut; feature: mouse-associated habitat; material: faeces | place: Denmark | collected 2011
AAATATCTTCCGGTAAAATCTCTCCGACAAGCATTTTAACGCCAAGTGAAAAATGACTATTACAGCAACGATATTAAGAAAACTGTTCAGGCACGCGGGCAAAGCCGCCATCATAGCCTCGACCCTGACCCTGACGTCCTGCAACGGCATGATCTATGACCAAGACGACGACTGCGACCCTGTCTACAAGGTCCGCTTCCGCTATGACTACAACCTGAAGAAGGCCGACGCATTCGCCAACGAGGTGAATGCCGTGACCCTCTACGTGATAGACCCCGCCACAGGAAAGGTGGTCTGGCAGAAGACCGACGATTCCGAGGCGGTGCGTCAGGAGGGATACATGATGGACATCGGAGGACTCGAGCCGGGCAGCTACAAACTTCTTGCCTGGGCCGGCGACGGACACAACGGCTCTCCGCACTTCACCATGGGGACCGGCACCGAGGACAAGCACCTCACCGCGCGTATCAACCGCGCCGGGAAAGGACTGGTGACCGCCGACCTCAACCGTCTTTACAAAGACCTCGATTTCGAATATGAGCCGAGGGAATTCCCAAAATCGTGGGGTACCCACGTGCAGACCGTCCGGCTTATGAAGAACACCAACGACATCCACGTGGTGCTTCAGCACCTCAGCGGCGAGACGGTGGACCCGGATCTCTTCACCTACGAGATAGAGGAGGCCAACGGCTTGATGGACCATAACAACCGGCTGACGGAGGACGAGACTCTCACCTACCGTCCGTGGCGCGTGCGCCCCGGTCTCGCCACCGGTTTCGTACCTGACGATGCGGAAACTTCAAAATTCTCAGCCGCCATCGCCGACTTCACCGTCGGGCGCATGATGGCCGACCGCAAGATGTGGCTCACCATCCGCAGGAAACCGCAGGCCCACAAGGCCCGTGCCACCGACAACGACGATGACATTGTGGCGCGAGTGCCGGTGATCGACTACTCGCTGCTCGTGAAAGGCCACTATGAAGACATGCCGGACCAGGAGTATCTCGACCGTCAGGATGACTACTCGATGGTGTTCTTCCTTGATGACGAAATGCGCTGGATAGACGCATATATCTACGTCAACGCCTGGATGGTGGTACCGCCGCAGGACACCGAGATCTAAGAATTAAGAGATTTGAAACTTATGAAACGGACAAGGATTGACATACTGGTTCGTACCGCGGTTCTGCCGGCATTGATTCTGATGATGTCGCTGACGGGTTGCAGTCTGGTTATGGACGATGATACCCGCACGCCCTCCGACGGTAAGGCGACACTGATCCTCAACATAGCCACAAGCCGCGAGGGAACTCCCGGCATCGGCACCTCCTCACCCACTCGCGGAGTAACCGTAACCCCCGATGATTACTACGGTCCGGAGACCGGCGAACTGATGCGCACCCTTCGCGTCATCATAGCCAACGGAGCAGGTATGGTGGAGCACAACCTGTTCTTCGACAATCTCGGCCAGGTATCTTCACATACCACCGACAAGGTGCATGTGGTAGGCAACGACCGCAAGACCATATATCTGATAGCCAATGAAGAAGCCTTCACCCTTGAGGGGGATGTGACCGACCCGGCCGAACTGCTCGGCTCACTCACCGCAGGGAGCGACATCGACGAGACAGCGATGAAGAATCTCGTGCTCATGGCCGACAAGCATAAGCCGGACTGGAACGACAACTCCAAACGTCTGCTGCCGATCACCAATATCGAGCATTTCAACGTAGGCGAGGCATACGAAGAGCCATACTCCGCAACACTGTATGTGCACCGCGCCGCCGTAAAGTACACATTCCTCTTCAACAACGAGACAAACCTTCCGGTCAGCCTCGACTCCATATATCTGAGAGGTGAATCTGACCGTGAGTTTCTGTTCCCGGTGGTCGCCGGCTATAATATGGACAACAAGGAGGACAATATGTACCGTCCCACTGCCTACCACACCCCCCGGGAGACAAAATTCCGCGAGGTACGCGAGAAAATCGGTATCTCCATCCCTTCGAAACAACCGGGATACCGTATCCCGCGCTCACTGTATTTCACGGAAGGATCCCGTCTGGCCGGCACCCATACCGAAGGTGACAAGATTATCGAGGATGTCTACAAGGTATCGGTAGTGATCAACGGCGTGCAGACCCCATGGCGAAAACTCGACTGGTTCTATCCGGAGAAACCTTCGGAAATAAAGGAAATGACCGAACTCCCCCGCAACACTCATGTGGTGGTTCAGTTTACCCTGACTCCCAAAGGAATCTCCGCCGTGGCCTGCGTGCAGCCCTACGCCGAGCAGAAGCTCGAGCCTTTCTTCGGACTGGAGCGCGACAAAGACGGAAACCTGATACGCTGGCATGAAGACAACGATACTTTCTGGGCAGACAATCCCCGCTATGGCATAGACGGCGACACCCGGGAGTATATACATGAGGATATCGACGGTGACGAGATTGTCAAACAGTATCTTGACGGCTCTTTCCTCTGCGTGGAGCGCATCTACCGCGACTGGATCCATGGTGATGACGAACACGACTCGGAGTATTACTTCGAGAAAGACCACGCCGGCGGCAACATGATTATTGTCCGCAACAACACAAAAGCCGAGGAAGACCGGAAGCCTCAGGATTCATTACATGATCATCCTGTGAACGAACGGCCGCTCTTCGTGAAGCTGACCGCCGCATTCCACAAACGGAACGGCTACACCGACAAGACACCTATCGGCTGTCACATGATCGTATCATACGATGAAAAAGGGAATCCCTCGTTCTCACGCCTCGATGCCGCAGGCGACTCCATACTGCAGGCCAATGGCTATCAGTTCAAGGCAAGTTCCTCGATGGACAAATGGACCAATACTTATCTTGTAAAGCACAAGACAGGTACGGATGCCGACGGAAAAGATATATTTATACTGCGACTCAAGTACCGTAACGGAAAAATCCTCATACCGGAATACACCGCCGAAACAGCGGCGGCATACGTAAGGCCTTCTGAAGAAGAATTGGAAAGAAATGAATAATATATCGAAATATCTATATACAGCGATTGTCGCTCTGTTCTCTTTCTGCGCGGTTTCCTGCGTGGACGATTTGCTTGATGACAACGGCTTCATTCCCGAGGGGGAAACCGACATAGCCGTGGAGGTGGATTTCACTCCTTTCTCGGCAATGGAGGTGCGTTCGTTCCAGACCAATGTGCCCGGCAACCACCTCGCAAATATAGATGACCTGCTGGTGCTGATATATGACAGAGAGGGGAACCTTCTTCCCGGCAAGAATGGTTACCGCTATTACACCAGGGACGAACTGTCAGTCACCCCCGTGAAACGGGACTCGCTTTCGGCCTCCAATAAGAACCCTGCCGAGGCCATGACGCAACGTGCCACGTTCACCCTCAAAGACATCCCATACGGACGCTACTACATGTATGCACTCGCCAACATAGGCAAGATCGGCTCCGACGGCACGCGCGGCTCCTCTCTCGAGGCCATGCAGACCGAATTCGCGGGCCAGTATGCAACTGTCAAGGACCTTCTCGCCATCTCGGTGGACTGGGATAACGACAATGTGCTTAACAACAGCCAGATGTTCGGCGTCTTCACCGACGGACGCGGCAGTGCCGTCAGCACTCCTGACAACGATAATCCGGACTCCAATCCGCTCTATAGGACCATCGCCATCAACCGGCCCGACATCGTGTGCCACTCATGGTTGCGCCGATGCGCCTCTAAAATAACGATCGACTTCGACGGCTCGGGGCTGCTTGAAAATACATACGTCTATTTCAAACAGGCCACGGTACACGACATCGCGAAGAGCTGCAGACTCGGTATGCGAAACGAGATCAAGACAGATGCGGAGATGATCAAGAACAGGGGCGAGACTTACGGAGACTATCCCCACAACAATTACCGACCCGACGGCAACGGTACGCGCATTCTCTACTCCAGGGAATCCGATTATCTGAAATGGCCCTATATCTCGAAGGGTCATAACGCCCTTCATGAGTTTACCGACAGCCTCGGCAACAAGGTGGCCGACTACCACTCCGAGACTGCGCCGGCTCTCTATCTGTTCGAGAATATGCAGGGAGAAGGAATAGAGGGCACGAATGACAAGGAAATGAAACCGGGGACATATCCGGACGGTTCCGTTGACGGCAAGGATGAGGAAAAAGACCGGATGAAGTACGGCAGCTACATCGAGGTGGAAGGATATTACGACTACCATACCTCGCTCGAGACTTCGAAGGGCCGCATCTTCTACCGCTTCATGCTGGGCAAGGACACGAAGATAAACTTCGACACCGAGCGCAACTACCACTACAAACTGACGCTGAAGGTACGCGGCAGAGGCAATGACTATGACTGGCACATAGAGTACAAGGAGAAGGAAGGCTTCCAGGTCCGCGACCCCTACTTCATATCCTATCTCTACAACCACTCCTCCACCATCCCATTCAAGTATACGCCTGAAAATGACAACTGGGAGGTGTATCGGGCTGATGCCGAAGTGGTGGGCAACAACTGGTGGCCGGACGGAGACGAAGGCTATGCAAGCAATGCCGTCAGCGAACAGACTCCGCGCGCAGGAGGCGGCTACAACTATAGCCTGACTGATGATTTCACCAGAAACAAGACTGTTACAGATAAGGATAATAAACCACGCCATAAGTATCTCGGGAACGGGTTCCTGTCGCTGTGGGAGGCCGACAAGACAAATCTTACGACCGAGGATACCGGAGGAACATGGAATTATACGGACGCAAAAAACAAGTCACTGAACGATGACTATTATTATGGAATAAACGGCAAAGGAGACGGCCGCGACCGCGGTAAGAGAGTATATTATTTCGATGGGGAGAAAGAGGATCCGTCAGATATAAGCAATACGGGGAAAGAAGCCTATAAAATGAGGATTGACAGGGCTACAGGCGGTTATGACATAAATATTCCTATGTTCACAAGAGCGAAAAGCCTTGTGAAGAGCACGTCGTATTCCGGCAGCAATCCATTCATGGGTCATACCCGGACCGCCTTCATACGGCTTACAGTATATCTTCGGGATAAAACCAGCAAGAAACATGTCACGACCGATTCCCAGATTATCCGTGTGGTGCAGGTAAAGCGCGTAGTGAATCCGACAGGCATCTACAGGAAAGCCGGAAACAACGATTCATTCAAGGTCGATCTGATGGAACTCGAGAGCGCATACGGCTCGCAATTCTACAAAATCAGTTCCCGCGGACCATGGATGGCGGAGGTTATCGGCCATGACGATTTCATCAAGCTTAACGGACGGCACAAGGTGATATGGGGTTCGACCGACACGCCCGTGACCTTCGACATAAATTTCAACAAGATGAACCTTGACAACAATGTCAGGAGCGCGGTTGTGCGCATAAGATACAACAACTATACGTGTGTGCATCTCATCCTTGTGCGGCAGGGTTATGAACCCCAGGAACTTGCAGGAACCAAATGGAGAATTTCGAATCTGCGTCACAATGCCCTCGCATCTGTTGACCATGATCCCCGCGATGAAGGTTCCATGTTCAAACGGGGAAATATCAATGACGCGATCCATCCTGTCAATAATGAATACAACAACAGTACAGGAATTCCATCATCATTTCCCACATGGCAGCAAAGTCTGTATCTCTGTACACCCGAAGGAGCGTCTGCGGATGTCAGGACTCCTTGGGCAAATTTCGACGGACGTGAAAATTTTCCTTCGTCTTCAGACATTGTAGAGATGACCGATTATGACAAGCTATATATGAATCCATATATTGAATTCGCTTTCGGAGTATTGTATGCGGACGGCGCAACAAGAACAGCTGACAATATTGAAGATGCCTACGGTTATTATTATGAAGATTCCGACTGCGGCAAACGAGGCATGAGGGGACTGTTCGCGTATCATTGGAATCCCGGAGGCTCAGACGCATTCATGAATGATCCTGAAAACAACACAAGGAGTATTTTCTTCCCTCTTGGAAGATCAGGTTATGGTCATCGACGCAGCAATGATGCCAACATTGAAACCGGAATACTACGATATTCATGTGGACGAACAGGGAATTTCCCCGACAACCTGATTCCATATTCTCCCCTGTTTTATGACTTATATATGAGACAGGGAGCCATCTATTGGGCTAAATCCATGATTTCAGGAGGAACCATCCATGACTCCGCCACTGGAAACGTAATTAAAAGCGACGATAACGGTGTGGGCCTTGATATCAATTTTTTCACATACGACGTGAATTACATATCGGAAAATAATGTTTATAAAAAAGACAACGCCAATGCAAAATCCGATGCCTGCTTCGTGCGTATGAAAGCCAAGTGACAGACCTTCAGTCAGCACCAAAAGCCAATGAACCCCGATGCTCCCCCGCGACGCACGGGGTTCATTGGCTTCGCTCAGCTTTTATTGAGAGTATATAGATGTTTTTTTCCGTTTTTTTCACTAACTTTGTAATCAGAACATCTCTTTTTATGAACTATGGGAAATGCAGAACGTACCGCGCTGTTCGCGGGGTCTTTCAATCCTTTTACCATCGGACATGAATCGGTGGTACGGCGCGCGTTGTGCCTCTGCGAGCGGGTCGTGATCGCCGTCGGCCACAATATCGACAAGGGACATGCCGGCGACATCGCCGGGCGCGTCAGGCGCATCGCCGATGTTTTCCTTGATGAACCGCGAGTCTCCGTAAGCGAGTACACCGGCCTTACTGTCGACTTCGCGCGCCGGATCGGTGCCGACTTCATGGTACGCGGCGTACGCACCGTGGCCGACTATGAGTATGAGCGGAACCTGGCCGACGTGAGATCGGAAGAGCGTCGTGTAGGGAAAGAGTGTAGATCTCGGTGGTCCCCGCCCTGCCGCAACTGAGTTTCGTCTCATCATCCATGGTGCGCGAACTGCAGGCCAACGGCCACAACGTGTCGCAGTATCTCCCCTCGCCGGCTTCCGGCATAAACCAGCTTTAGATTTATGAAGAAATTATTACCGCTGTTGACCACAACAGTTCTTGCGGCTCTGCTGATGGCACAGGGGGTATCGCTGCCCCCCGCGCACAAACTCCGGATGGCTGAGAGCGCCATATCGCAGTTCTATGTAGACACTGTCAACGAAGAGAAGATTGTGGAGTCGGCCATCAAAAGCATGCTCGAGACCCTCGACCCTCACTCCGCCTACTCCAACGCCGAAGAGACACGCGAGCTAAACGAGCCGCTCGCCGGCAATTTCTCCGGCATCGGCATCACGTTCAACATGAACAACGATACTCTCTACGTCCTGCAGACCGTGGCCGGGGGGCCTTCGGAACGCGTCGGACTCCTCTCAGGCGACCGCATCATCGCGGTAAACGACACGTCGATAGCCGGAGTGAAGATGAAAAACAGCGGGATCATGAAGCGTCTGCGCGGCCCTAAGGGGACAGATGTCGACGTGCGTGTGCTCCGCAAGGCCGGAGCCAGTGCCGACACAATAGACTTCCGCATCACACGCGACGACATACCCATCCACAGCGTGGACGCAGCCTATATGGCAGACGGGAAAACCGGTTACATCCGCCTCAACAAGTTCGCCGCCGAGACCCGCAAGGAGATTGAGACCGCGCTGCGCGACCTGCGCCGGCAGGGGATGGACCGCCTGATCCTCGACCTTACCGACAACGGAGGGGGTTACCTCAATGCCGCCGTAGAGATCCTCGGCGAACTTCTCGACCCGGGACAGCTCACCGTCTACACCGAAGGGCGCATGTCGCCCCGCTTCGACCACGAGGCGCGTCCCTACGGCATCGACCCGCTCTTCAACAAGGGACGCGTGGCTGTGATGGTGAACCAGTACAGCGCGTCGGCATCGGAAATCACCTCCGGCGCGATCCAGGACTGGGACCGCGGTGTGGTGGTGGGTCGCCGCACTTTCGGCAAGGGTCTCGTGCAGCGCCCCTTCCCCTTCCCCGACGGCTCCATGATGAGGCTTACCGTAGCCCACTATTACACGCCCACCGGACGCGATATCCAGAAACCATACACCAAAGGAGAGCAGAAAGAGTATGCCCACGACATCATCGACCGGCTCAAGAACGGCGAACTGATGCACGCTGATTCCATCAAATACATCGACTCGCTAAAAGTCAATACACTGAGGCTCGGACGACCCATCTACGGGGGCGGCGGCATCACCCCCGATGTGTTCGTGCCTCTCGACACGACGGCCTTCACCAAATATTACCGCGACGTAATGGCCAAGGGAGTCATCAACCGCTACTCCATCCGATACGTTGACGGCCACCGCAAGGAGATCGCCGGAAAGTACAGGACAGACACCGACTATGTGAAAGGATTCGAAGTGGACTCCACAATGCTCGCCGACCTCTACGCCATGGCAGAGAAGGATGGCGTGAAACCTGACTCCGGGCAGCAGAAGCAGAGCAAGCCGATCTTCAAGATGATACTGAAGGCTCTGATAGGCCGCGACATATACGACAACGCCACTTATTTCAAGGTCTACAACACGTTCGACCCGATATTCCGCAAAGCCTTCGAAATCATCAATTCGGATGAATATGACCGCATCCTCTCTACCGGTTCCGGCTCATAAAAGCACCTTAAAAAACGAAACGTACCGACAATCGTCAACCAAACTTATTTCCCGGCAATGAGACAGTCCGTACTGATTCTTATACTCCTTCTTACTGCCACTACAATCCAGGGCCACTATGCAGAATGGCAACCCGGTCTGCCGGATGCCGTCCGCGACCGCTTCCAGGATCTGGAAGAACTTGAGCGACAAGACCGGGCAGCCGACTCCATCTTCATGGAACGGCGACGTGCGCGGGCATTGTTCGACAGTATCCCGTCGCTGCCGAAAGCACCAACCCCCGTCAATCTCATCCATGCGCCGCGGGTGCTGAAGCACTACCGCAGCGTGCGACGCCCCGGATTCAGAAGGCACTTTCCGGACCGGGCACTGTCAACACGGGCGTGGCGTGAAATGCCGGGGCCAACCGACAGGCTCAGCCACGACCGCAACCTGGCGCTGATACTGCGCCAGTTCTCGATGCTGACCGGCATACCGGCGGACAGCGTGGTGCCGGATTCGCTGATGCGATACGTGGTGGCTGCCGACATCCCTCCGCGCGATTCACTGCCGGTGGCGTTCGGCGACGTCACTCCACGCTGGCTGTCGGAAGCCGTGCAGGCGTACGACAGCCAGCGCGACTTCATCTTCACGATGATGATGGAGGATCCGGCCAATGTGGAATATGCCTACTGGAATCTTCCCGTTCCTCCCACACTACCCGAAGAGGACGTCAGCTTCAGGGGACTTTTCAGCAAGTACCTCCCCGCCGTAAACGTTGAAGACGCGGTAATCGCCGAAACAGAAATCAGGAAGGTGAACTGGCTGCATAATTTCAATATCGCACTTCAGCTCTCGCAGGCATACATATCGAAAAACTGGTATCAGGGAGGCAACGACTACCTCGCCATCCTCGGCAATTTCCTCTGGGATGTCCAGCTCAATCCGGTCTATAACCCTAAGCTGATGTTCCAGAGCACACTCTCTTACAAACTTGCCCTCAACTCGCTGAGCGATGACCTCTATCACAAGTACTCGGTGTCGCAGGACCTGTTCCAGTACAATCTCAAGACCGGTTACAAGGCAAGCCACAACTGGTACTATACCTTTCTGGCGCAGTTCAAGACACAGATGCTGAACAGCTACCCCGCCAATTCGATGACGCGGACTGCATCCTTTCTGTCGCCGGGAGAGCTCAACCTCGGTATCGGTATGACCTATACAAAGGAAACCGAAAAGAAGAACCTGAAGATAGGAATCTCCATCTCGCCTCTTTCCTACAACCTCAAGACCTGCATCGACCCGATGGTGGATCACGCACAGTTCGGTATCGAGGAAGGTCGCATTCTAAAGAACGAAGTCGGCAGCAACACCGAGGTCAATATGTTCTGGAGGATATGGGAAAACATCACCTACACCACCCGGCTCTTCCTCTTCACGGACTACAGGACATTTCTCGGCGACTGGGAGAATACCCTCAATTTCCAGTTCAACCGGTTCTTCTCCACACAGCTCTACATGCACCTGCGCTACGATTCAGGCTCCGATCCGGCGCTGTCACCACGCTGGAACCGATGGATGATGAAAGAGATTCTCTCCGTAGGACTTTCCTACACATTCTCAACCAAGAGCTGATGCCCCTCTGCTTCAAAAACTGAATTTAATCCATCATGACCCTCACCTTACGCATAGCCATACTTTTTGCGGTGCTGACCGCGATGTGCGGCACCGCCGCAGCCGCCACTGAGCAGACTCCCGAAGCCTTAGTCGACATGGGGATGGCCCAGGAATGGTGCGACCGCACGGGACTGCGCCGGATAGAGGGTATATGGGAGTTTCCGGACGACCACACCCGAGTGCTGGTACGCCGCCGCACAGACGCGGAGATGGAGTACGACATAGTGGTGGTCGACTCGCCGGACTGCCGGCTGAAACCTGGCGACACGGTGGGATATATCAGGGAATCGCCTGACCCGGCAAAGTTCGAGTTCTGTCTGTACAGAACGAAGTCGAAAGGAAAATTTCACAACCTCGGCAAGTGTATGGCGCGCCTTGCCTCCGACTGCAACTCCATCTACGTTTCGGCCTCGCGCCTGAAGGCCACCCTCCGGTCGCTGTCGTTCCTTCCGAAGTTCTGGCGCTCGGTGCGTATAAGCGTGGACCGTCCCGCAGAGGATATTCCCAAAGGGCTCGTAAGGATATATCCTGCAGATGACATCTCGCGGGAACCGACCTATCTGTAAGATTTATAACTTTGATAAAATGCCTGACCGATGAATCGAAAAAGACCGATATCCGCAATCCTCTTTATCTCCGTCCTTCTGCTGCAGGCCCTCCTGCCCATTGCCGCCGACGGGCGCCGGAAAGGATTCCGGCTCAAGGACAACAACGAGCCAGTCGACACGGAACTGGTGACGGGGAGTTTTATGGTGGCCTCTCAATGCGAGGACTGCAACAACGGGTACCGCATAGACCAGATAGCGTTCTCTGGCTTCGACAAGCCGCAGAACAGTTCCAGGGAAAGCTTCTTCATCACCAACAATACGGACCGGCACATGACCGGCCTCACGCTGTATGTGGAGTATCTCACGGAGGACGGCCGCCAACTTCACAAGCGCTTCCTGCGCCTGAGCTGCGACATCCCGGCGGGAGAGACGCGACAGGCCACGGTGGAGAGCTGGGACCGGCAACACAGTTTCCGCTACACGCTGAGCGCCGCCCCCGCAAGGAGCGCGCATCCTGCCACACCTTTCACTGTCCGTTTCGATCCGGTAAGCTTTTATCTGCGTCACTGACCTCTTTGCCGGCTTCGAGTTCTATCCGCTCATCAAGTCCGGTACCTTTCATTCCGAGACGGCGCCGACGCGCGGCGCGCCACAGCGCGGGCGTGGCGGAGAGTTCGCGGAGCGACAACACGTCGTCATGACCCGTCTCTACGTTCCAGGCCCGTGGGGTAAGGAGTTTCACGGTGATGTAGCTCACGGAAACGGCCACTACGTATGCCGGCATGAACTGGAAACTGTCCGTAATCTCGGCTGATATGAAGAGGGCCATCAGCGGGGCGTGGAGCGAGCCGGCCATCACCGCTCCCATACCGACAAGGCAGAAGTACCACGAAGGGAGACCGACACCGAAAAACACATTGCAGCACATCGAGAAGAAATATCCCGCGAAACATCCGGCAAAGAGCGTAGGCATAAAGTCGCCGGCGACACCGCCGCCGTAATATGCCGCAGCCACAAGCGGCCCCTTCAGCAACAGAACCGCCGCGCAGCAGAGAAGCACGACGCCCACGCTGAGGTCACGTCCTGCAAAGGGTCCGTAACTGAAGAGGTCTATCCCCTGCCCGTTGATTGCGCTCTCGAGCACACCCATCCCTTCTCCGAACAGACATGGGAAAATAAAGAGCGTCAGCGACAGGGCGGTTCCGGCCATTATATTGCGGTGCCACGGATCGGCAACGGAGAGAAAGAACTTCCCGGAGCAATTCTTGAGCCGGTTGTAAAGCATGCTGTAAAGTCCGCAGAAGATGCCGAACAGGGCGATCCAGCCAAGTGTGGAGGGATCGAAACCTCTGACCGAACTGAACATCATGTCGAAGGAGAAATCGCTGAACACCTTGGCCGTGGTTCCCGACAGGATACATGCTATGAACAGTCCTATCACCGGGATGGTCTGCATGGGGAGCTGGAGCACCTCGAGAGTGAAGAGCACGCCGCCGGTAGGCGACTTG
>OFFM01001554.1_pt1 | contig 12319 bp, 7 predicted proteins | sample 1521401 | NCBI WGS metagenome assembly OFFM01 (sample SAMEA3504118, study PRJEB24116) | mouse gut metagenome | biome: mouse gut; feature: mouse-associated habitat; material: faeces | place: Denmark | collected 2011
ACTGACGGTGACCGTTCTTGCGACGATAGCCTTTGCGGCGTTTCTTCTTGAAGACAATCACTTTCTCGCCTTTTACAAGGGGAGTGAGAACTTCACATTCCACTTTTGCGCCTTCAACGGCAGGCGCACCGACCTTAACGTCGCCGTCGGCATCAATGAGGAGCACTTTGTCGAAAGCGACTGCCTCGCCCTCTTTTGCTTCCTCGCCGAGGAAATGAACATACAGGAATTTGCCTTCTTCGGCTTTGAACTGCTGTCCTTTAATTTCTACGATAGCGTACATTTAAACTATTGAATTATAAATGAATCCGTTGGGCGGAGCCTTCTCGGAGGCTCACTTTTCCAAGCCTTGGCGGAAAATGCGATGCAAAAGTAATAAAATTTCCGGGGATGGCAAAATTTAGCGGTGATTATTTTGCAGAGAGCGAATTATTTTGTAATTTTGCAACGCTTTTCGAGAAAAGTAGCCGACAGGGCCGAGAGAGCCCGACGGCGACAGCTTTTCAAAGAAAGGTAACAATTTTTTAATAATCATTTAAATTCTCTCAATCATGCATCTTTCAGCAGAAGAAAAGAAACACATTTTCGAGACTTACGGCCAGGGTCCTACAGACACAGGTAGCCCCGAAAGCCAGATCGCCCTTTTCTCGGTTCGTATCAAACACCTTACCGAGCATCTTAAGGAGAATCACAAGGACTACACCACCGCACGTGCCCTCAAGGCTCTCGTTGGTCAGCGTCGTAGCCTTCTTGACTACCTGATCCGCAAGGATATCAACCGTTATCGTGCGATCATCGCCAAGAAGGAACTCGGAATCAGAAAATAATTCTGCAAGTTTCGCAAAAAAAATTAAAAGCAGAGGAGAAAATCCTTTGCTTTTTTTGTTATATTAACAGAAATTAAGATTATGAATAAAGCGCAGCGCATAATAGGGAAACTTCCCCCTTGGATACTTACCGCCGTGACTACGGTGGCAATTCTCTGGCTAACACTCGCGCCCCGACCACTCGGCGATCTTAAGCCTGAACTTTTTCCGGGGGCTGACAAGGTGGTGCACGCCATCATGTTCGGGGGGCTCGCGCTGATGGTTTTTGTCGACAGGTCGCGTGCTCACGGGTGGTCCAGGATTCCGCTTTCATTCATGATTATATCCACCGTTGCCGTCATGGCATTCGGCGTCGGGATAGAATTTCTACAGGAAATGATGCATGCCGGCCGCTCTTTTGATGTATGCGACATCTGGGCAGACATAGCCGGGGCGGCGCTATCCGCTATTCTATGGACCTTACTTACACGATTCTACTATGGGGCAAGATAACATTCACGATAACGAGAACGTAAAAGACTCCGGCAAGGAGGTGAAAAATGCGAAGCCGCAGCACCGGCATCTCATCAAGACCACGTGGCTCAGACGCACGTTGAAGACCTTGATGTGGATTCTCATAGGGATTCTGTTGCTGCCTGTGCTGCTTTACATCCCGCCTGTACAGACGTTTGTGAAGAATGTGGCATGTAATTTCGTGTATAAGTCAACAGGCATGAAAGTTGAGATCGGCAAATTCCGTCTCTCTTTCCCTCTTGATGTGAATCTTGACAATGTCGTGGTGCTCGATCAGCATGCCGACACTATGGTAAGAGCCCGTAATGTGGTGGCGGACGTGAAGATGCTCCCGTTGCTGAAACTTGATGTGCAGATAAAGCGGTTGAGTCTTCAGGATGGATATTACCGGATGGTTTCTCCCGACTCATCGATGGTGATGAGTGTGGCGGCAGGTTTCCTTGATGTGGACGATAAAAGCTCCGCGAACATGTCGAGCGGAGAGATCAATCTCAACAAGGCGCTTCTGCGTGACGGCAATCTGAAGCTCTACATGAATGTATGGAAGCAGAAGCCGACACCAAAAGACACCACGCCCTCAACGCCATTCCTTATCAAGGCAAACGACCTACAGCTTCAGAATTTCTCCTTCGCCATGTCGATGCTTCCTACTATCGACACGCTCTATCTCAATGCCGGCGATGTGCGGTTGCGTAGCGGAGTTGTGGATTTAGGTAAAAACAGCGTGAGCTGGAAACTCGCCTCCGTCGCTGATGGTTCGGGTGCCTATATCACGCCCACGCCCGAATGGGTGGCAGAGCATCCCGCTCCTGTGTCAGAGCCGTCAGATACCCCTCCGATGCAGATCCGAGGCGACTCAATTTCGCTCGACAGCTTCAATTTCATATATGCCATGAAAGGAGCCAAGCCGCTCCCGGGGTTTGACGCATCATATATCGACGTATCTGAGATTGCATTGGGAATGAGGAATTTTTACAATGAATCATCCACCGTGCGTCTGCCCATCACGCGTCTGCAAGCGAAAGAGCGCAGCGGATTGAGAATTGTCAGCGGCAAAGGGGATGTGAATGTCGACAGCACAGGGCTTGCGCTGAAGAATCTTGATATCAACACATTGTATTCATACGTAAGGGGTAGCGCGGATGTGCCGTTCGCCCTCATGGAACTAAAGCCCCAGGCACCGGTGAATGTGAATGTGTCCGCTCGTGTAGGTATGCCTGACATTGATTCGTTCATGCCTGATCTTAAGGAATACACCTCGATGCTACCTGCCCGCAATCCTCTGGATGTCAACCTTGAGGCGGCAGGAACATTGGAGTCTGTGGATATTGACCGTCTTGATGCCGAGTTGCGCGATGTGCTGAGTATCCGGGCATCCGGGTATGCCGATAATCCTCTTGATATCAAGAAAATGGAAGCGGAAGTGGATTTTGACGGAAGATTGTCGGATCCCCGTATCATTGATAAATTCACCGGTAAATCAGGGATAAAGGTGCCGGCATTCCATATCGAAGGCACCGCTTCGGTAGAAAGAGAGAATTATGGCGCGGATTTCACATTGACCAGCACCGCCGGAAACGCCACGGGACGCGGTCATGTGGGAATGAACTCAGAGAAATATGATGTGGATGCGGAAGTGACAGGTCTTAATGTAGGTTATTTCATGCCCACTCTCGGAATAGGGGAGGTCACCGCATCCGTAAAGGCAGATGGAGCAGGTTTTAATCCGCTCAGCGGACGGGCTGTCACGAACGCCTCCGTCCGTGTCAACTCTATAGAATACAACAAGAGATTGCTGCGCGACATCCGTGCTGACATCAACCTGCATCCTGACAAGAATTTCGATATTTATGCGGTATCCTCCAACCCCGGTCTCGATCTTGATCTTGAGGGGAGCGGAGCGATACATCCCGATGATTATGCATTCGACATCACGGCACATATCCGCGATCTCGACCTTCAGAAGATAGGCATGAGCGAGACAATGAACAGCGGGAAAGGCACGATATATATCAACGGTACCGCCAGCCCGGAGCGCTGGCTTTATGCCGCTGATGTGAAACTGACTGATTTCGACTGGAATCTGCCCAACCAGTATATCCATCTTCCGGGAGGATTGACAGCGCGCATAGATGCCACGGAGAATTCAACATCAGCAGACATCGATTCATATATGACATCGCTGGCGTTCCGCAGCCCCACAGGCCTTAAATTGCTGACAGATGCCATGACCAAAGCTTCAGGCATTGTGATGGCGCAAGTGAAAGACCGGGATCTGCGCGTCGACAGCATAAGCCGGGCATTGCCGCCGTTTACGCTGTCGCTCAACGCCTCCGGCCGCGGACTGCTGAACCAGTTCCTTGTGCCTTCCGGCATGAGCCTTGATACGGTGTATGGTTCCATCGTGAAGGATTCGCTTCTGCATGGAAATATCGGGGCGCGTCAGTTCACATCCGGTTCAATAGGGATAGATACTCTTAACCTCGCCCTCTCCGAACGCCGACACCTGCTTGATTACAGGATTCACATGGGCAACCGCCCCGGCACTCTTGACGAGTTCGCCCAGGTGAATCTCAACGGGTATCTCGGTAACAACCGTTTCGGAGCCTTCCTGACCCAGCACAACATCCAGGGTAAGATGGGTTATCGCCTCGGTCTGACAGGAGCATTGCAGGATTCGATAGTTTCGGTACACCTCACTCCTTTGAAGTCGACGATAGCATATCTGCCGTGGACTCTCAACGATGACAACTTCATAGATTATAATATCTACAACCGCAAGATAGATGCAAACCTGATGGCAAGCAGTGCTGAAAGCAGCATCCTGCTGCGCACGGAGCCTACCGATCTTGGCATCGATCAACTTCATATGAAGCTTGATAACATACGGATTCAGGACTTCCTCAGCATGAGTCTCACGGCGCCACCGATTAGCGGTTCTGTTGATTCCGACCTCACTGTGCTCTATGATGGCAATACATTGAGAGGAAAGGGTACGCTCGGGGTTCGTCAGCTCACTTATGAGAAAAATCTTCTCGGAGATTTCGACATGAACTTGCGTGCGGGTATGGCTCATGACGGCAGTACGGGTGTGGATGCTTCCATGCTTATCAACGGCAAACCCGCTTTGGGGGTATATGCGAGATTGCGCCAGGATTCCGTAGGACTCGCTCCTGACAGTATTGGGGTGCGCCTCACCGAGTTCCCGCTTTCGCTTGCCAATCCGTTCCTGAACAATACCGCCACTCTCGCCGGAAGCCTTAACGGAGCGATGCGCATGGACGGTTCGTTCACAAAACCGGTGCTTAACGGTAACATAGCCTTCGAAGACGCTTCGGCATATATCCCGATGGCAGGGTGCAAGCTCTCGTTTGATACGGTTCCTGTCACAGTGGTCAACAGTGTAGTTGATTTTGATAAGTTCGATATCTACGGGGCAAATGCAAATCCCATAACGGTTGATGGCACTGTAGATGCGGCATCTTTCTCCAATATCCTTCTGAATCTCGGAGTCAATGCCCAGAATTGCCAGCTTGTCAAGAGTGACAACCGCTCTAAGGCGGATCTTTACGGCAAACTGTTCATTGATCTTGACGGTTCGGTGAAAGGCTCCCTTTCACTTATGGATATCAAGGCGAACCTGAATATCCTTGGAACCACGGATGTAACCTATCGTGTCAACATGGAGGCATCGCAGCTTTCGGCAGGAGGCCCGAACGATGTTGTGAAATTTGTGAATTTCAACGATACAACGCAGGTGAATATGGCTGACTCTGTAGCTCAGACCTCATCGATGCGTATACGTGCAGGGTTGACCATCTCTCCCGGAACGCAGGCAACTGTGCTTCTTTCCACCAACGGCACGAGTCGCGTGCAGCTGCAGCCTACCGCGAATCTGAATTATTTCCAGAATTACATGGGCGACATGAAGCTCAACGGAACATTCACACTCGGCAACGGCTTTGTGCGCTACAAGTTCCCGGCGATAGGAGAGAAGATGTTTACCTTCAATCCCGCAAGCAAAGTGACATGGGGCGGAGATATTATGAATCCGCGTCTAAGCGTGATAGCCACTGATGAGATGAAAGTGAATGTGATGCAAGGGTCAAGTAGCCAGATGGTCAACTTCCTTGTGACACTGAAGGCTGACGGCACCTTGAATTCACCGAAGATCGCATTTGATCTGTCAACGAATGATGACATAACTATCCAGAATGAGTTGCAGTCGATGAGTGCTGACCAGCGCATGACCCAGGCTATGAATATGCTTATAACCGGTCAGTATTCCGGAAAGAATGTCAAGGGTACAAACATAATGGGAGCCGGAAGCAGCATGCTGTACGGATACCTCGAAGGTCAGCTGAACTCCTGGCTTGCCAAGAATGTGAGGGGAGTGGATCTGTCTTTCGGAGTAGATCAGTATGACCGTGTCACAGATGGTGCCAGCTCAACTCAGATGAGCTACAGCTATCAGGTGTCGAAATCGTTGTTCAACAACCGTTTCAAGATACAGGTGGGTGGTAACTACTCCACCGATGCATCGGCTGACGAGAACCTCAGTCAGAATCTGGTAAGCGACATATCCGCTGAATACATATTGAAACAGACGGAGACTCTCAACATGTCGGTGAAGCTTTTCAGGCATACCGGATACGAGAGCATTTTGGAGGGAGAGGTGACCGAGACCGGAGGCGGTTTCGTGATGAAGCGAAAGCTTAACAATCTGCTTCACCTTTTCAGGTTCCGCAGAAAGAAGAATAAGGAAAACTCCGATACCACAGCGGTAAGGGAGATAACACTCCCCGCAGATTCATTGCGTAAGGATACGGTTGCAATCAGAAAGGAGGATGCAAATGAAAAGGATTAAGATAAACATAGCTTCGGCTGCATTGCTTCTGACCGCAATGGCAGCTTTGGTAATGACAGGATGTTCCACCACATCCAAGTTGGAGGAGGGCGAGATGCTTTACAACGGCATGAAGCTCGACCTGCATCCCGTGGCAGGAGAGAAATTGCCGGGTGAGATGGTTTCTGACATGAAGAAAGCTGTCAACGTAAAGCCAAATAATCCGTTGCCTTTCATATCTCCCTATATGCGCAGTCCGTTCCCTGTGGGGCTATGGGTCTATAATCATATGAGTGACTCTGCCGGCGGGTTGAAAGGGTGGATCTACCGTAAACTTGTGGAGCAGCCGGTTCTTGTGACTGACGCGCGTCCCGACACACGTGTCAAGATGCTTGAGTCGATACTTGACGACAACGGATATTTCGGTTCCAAGGCATCCTTTTCTATCCAGAGCGGCAAGAATCCCAAGAAAGGCAAGATTGTCTATGATATCGACGTGCCGCGTCCGTATCTTATCGATAGCATAGAGTATATAAACGACGGTACGAAGCTCGGACATCTGATCGACACCATATCCAAGCGCAGCCGTTATCTGCGCAAGGGGGAGCGTTTCTGTGTGGATTCGCTTATATCAGTACGTACAAAGATTGCCAACACACTGCGAAATATCGGTTACTATTATTTCAGACCAGAGTATATAGAATATCTTGCCGACACCCTTATCACGCGGCATGCCGTGGCATTGCGTGTGACTTTGGCTGAGAATGTCCCGGATATCGCCCGTTTGCAGTATCGTGTAGGAAATGTGGTTACTTACGTCACACGCCGGAGCACACGGAATCCCGGCACTCCTGACACAATTTTCTCCTCTCCCGACCGGGGCGATGTCATCGTGTATCGTCCTGCCAAGCTCCGTAAGAATCTCATACCTTCGTGCGTGACATTCCGGAAAGGGAGGATTTTCTCTGTCTGGAATATGGACCGGACGCAGGAGCGATTGTCGCGTCTCGGCATTTTCAGCAATATCCAGATGCAGGCTGTCCCGGCTGATACCTCAGCTTCGAATCCGACACTCGACCTTTTCATAAACTGTCAGTTTGACCGTCCGATGGAGGCAACCCTGGAGGCTAACCTCGCATATAAATCCAACTCATATCTCGGGCCGGGACTTATTTTCGGTGTCACCAACAACAATACATTCGGCGGCGCGGAGAAACTGTCGTTGACTTTCAATGCAAACTATGAATGGCAGACGGGGCGCAACCGTGGAAGTGTCTTCAACAGTTATGAATTTGGTGTGACAGGATCGCTGGCATTCCCGCGTCTGCTCGCTCCAAAATTTCTGAAGCGCACGGAAAACGAGCTTAACTGGACAACGGTCTCACTTGGTGTTGATCTGATGAACCGTCCACATTATTTCAAGATGGCGGACTTCCATGTCGGACTCAGTTATGAATGGCATCCAACCCGTCATGTGCTCAACCAGCTTACTCTCTTTAAGCTGACATATAACAAGTTGATGCACACCACGCCTGAATTCGATGCGGTGATGGAGGCGAATCCGGCGGTGGCGTTGAGTTTCCAGAGCCAGTATATCCCGCAGCTCAGCTATACCTACACTCTCGATAAATTTCTGGAGCGTGATAAAATCAACGGTATTAATTTCACCGCCACACTGACAGAGGCAGGTAACGTGTTTGACGGCATATACAGTCTCTGCGGCGTGAAGGGTGAGAAACGTTTGTTCGGCACACCATTCTCGCAGTTTGTCAAAGGACAGGCGCAGCTTGTATACAGCCGTCGTCTGATAAAAGGCACGGATCAGTGGCTTGTGTCGCGTGTGCTGATTGGTGCGGCTCATGCCTACGGCAATTCAAAGGTCGTTCCTTATTCGGAGCAGTTCTATATAGGCGGTGCCAACTCGATACGAGCTTTTACGGTGAGATCTATAGGCCCGGGAAGCTACAAGGCGCCCGCTGACCTTCAGAATGGTTATTTCGATCAGACGGGTACTTTCAAGCTTGAGCTGAACACGGAATACCGTTTTCCTATCATAAGTGTGCTTCATGGAGCTGTATTCCTTGATGCCGGAAACATATGGTTGCTGAAAAATGATCCCACGCGCCCCGGTGGACAGCTGAAAGCCAAGACGTTCCTCCGCGATCTGGCGCTTGGCACAGGTGTCGGACTGCGTGTGGATATAGGTATGCTTGTGATCCGCGGCGACCTCGGATATGGCTTGCACGCACCTTACTATAACGGAACCAACCATTACTTCAACATCGCCTTCAAGAAGGCATTCGCGTTCCATCTTGCGATAGGCTATCCATTCTGATGTTCATTCTAATCCATTCTGATCCATTCAGATGTGTACTGAGACCATTTTAATTATGTTTTATAACATTGTTTTCATGGAAATTTTGTAATTTTGCAGACTGAAATAAGTAGTTATATGCAGAATATTAGAAATATCGCGATTATCGCGCACGTCGACCATGGCAAGACCACGCTTGTCGACAAAATGCTTCTCGCCGGACATCTCTTCCGTGAGAATCAGAATGCAGGAGAGTTGATTCTTGATAACAACGACCTGGAGCGCGAGCGAGGCATAACAATCCTTTCAAAAAACGTTTCGATCAATTATAAGGGAACAAAAATCAACATCATAGACACTCCCGGACACGCTGACTTCGGTGGTGAGGTGGAACGTGTGCTGAATATGGCAGACGGATGCCTGCTGCTTGTGGATGCTTTCGAGGGTCCGATGCCGCAGACCCGCTTCGTGCTCCAGAAGGCTATCCAGATGGGTCTGAAGCCTGTGGTTGTTGTCAACAAGGTTGACAAGCCCAACTGTCGCCCCGATGAGGTGAACGAGATGGTTTTCGATCTGATGTTCAACCTTGATGCCACAGAGGAGCAGCTTGATTTCCCTACGATATACGGTTCGGCAAAGCAGAACTGGATGTCGACCGACTGGCGCAAACCTACGGAAGATATCACAGCTGTGCTTGATGCCATCATCGACAATATTCCGGCTCCCACTCAGATCGAGGGTGATCCGCAGATGCTGATCACAAGTCTTGATTTCAGCAACTATGTGGGTCGTATCGCTGTGGGACGCGTTCATCGCGGCACCATCCGCGAGGGTCAGGAACTCGGACTTTGCAAGAAAGACGGCACTGTGACACGTCAGCGTGTTAAGGAACTTCATACGTTCGAGGGTATGGGACGCAAGAAAGTGCAGGAGGTTTCAAGCGGTGATATCTGTGCTATCGTCGGACTTGACAATTTTGAGATAGGCGATACCCTCACACTTTTCGACAATCCGGAGCCGCTTCCCCGCATTGCCATAGATGAGCCTACTATGTCGATGACTTTCACCATCAACGATTCTCCTTTCTTCGGTAAGGATGGCAAATTCGTGACATCCCGCCATATCAACGACCGTCTCGAGAAAGAGCTCGACCGCAACCTTGCCCTGCGTGTGCAGAAAGGTGTGAATGAAGATAAGTGGACCGTGTTCGGACGCGGTGTGCTCCATCTTTCTATTCTTATCGAGACTATGCGTCGTGAGGGATATGAATTGCAGGTGGGTCAGCCGCAGGTGATCATTAAAGAGATCGACAGCGTGAAATGCGAGCCGATTGAGGCTCTCTCAATCAATGTGCCTGAAGAATTCTCATCGAAGGTTGTCGATATGGTGACACGTCGTAAAGGTGAGATAGTATCGATGGATACCCGCAACGATCGTATCGACATAGAGTTCCATATTCCGTCACGCGGCATAATCGGTCTGCGTAACAACGTGCTGACGGCGACTGCCGGTGAAGCTATAATGGCACATCGTTTCCTTGAGTATCAGCCCTGGAAGGGAGATATCGAGCGTCGCACCAACGGTTCGCTTATCGCAATGGAGGCGGGCACGGCATATGCCTACGCCATCGACAAGCTTCAGGATCGCGGACGTTTCTTTATTTTCCCGCAGGAGGATGTGTATGCCGGACAGGTTGTCGGAGAGAATGCCAAGGATAACGATATCGTGGTGAATGTTACAAAATCCAAGAAACTCACCAATATGCGCGCTTCCGGAGCTGATGACAAGGCGAGAATTGTTCCCCCTGTGGTGTTCTCGCTTGAAGAAGCTCTTGAGTATATAAAGGAGGATGAATATGTGGAGGTGACTCCGAACCATATCCGTCTGCGCAAGATCATTCTTGACGAGAACGAGCGCAAGCGCGCCAATAGAAGTTGAACCAATCCCTTTCCGGAGGCGTTATAAAGACAAGAAGGGCGATCTGCACCGGTAGGCGCGAAGCCCCTTGAGAGACGCCTTTCGGGATTATGGATAACATACAGAATCGCAACGCAGCAAGCTTCCGCCTGCTGCGTTTTTATTATGTCGTTATGTCAGCATTTATTTATTGTGACAAAAAAAGACCTCAAGAGTGCTCCTGAGGTCTTCGTTGTCCCGGTCTAATCAAATATATAACGCCCTTTATAAGAACCATGAATGGCCGGGTGATGCGTGTGTTTATCCGTTTGTTGTGCCGATGATGTCGCTGAATGTTCCGATCGAGAACAGCCACCATACGAGGATAAATATCAAAATGAGTATGCCAAGCCAAAGCCAAAGTCTGTTGGTTTTTCTTGTGCTGTTATTCTTCTGAATCTTGCCGTTGGCTTTGATACCCTGGGCAATCGGACTTTCATAGCCTTCGCGAGCTTCACGAATCTCCCTTTTCTCGTTAGATTCGTTTTCTCTGATGTGTTTTTCCTTTGTATCCATAACCTTAATTGTTTATTTACCTATAGAACAACAATGCGCCGCAACTTGTTCGCGCCGCATCAAAAAAAGCTGTATGGAGAATGCCCCGGAATTTTATGAAAAGGAGCTTTATTCGCGGATGGTCCAGTTGAGGTTGAGCATCAGGGTGGAGCCGGATTTGTGTGGCATGGCATAAGAAACTCCAAAACCGAAATTTCTCACTCTGATTCCTCCACCGAGAGAGAATCCGGAAAGGAAGTTGCGTTGATAGGCGGACATATCGGTGCGTGTCTTGTAATTATAGCCTACGCCAAGATAGAATTTCTCAGAGGGGGAGTATTGCAGACCGAAAACAAGATGACGGAACAGGTCGGAGAAGAAATTCGATTTCTTTTGCTGCTGTTTTTCAGGATCATTCTTGTCGTGTGAATAATATGGCAGTTTCCATTTGGTAAGATGCCAGGCATTGATAGAGAGCTGGAATGCGGAATTACCCAATGTCTGCATGTATCCGAGTCGCAGATCGAAAGGGAGTCTGTTGTAGGCGGAGTCAAAACGCTTCACTTGTCCGCCCATGTTGGTCAGTACTGCGGAAAGCGAAAGATCTTTCTCCTCGTTGTAATAATTGATTCCGAGATCCACAGCCATGGCAAACGCAGTGTATTGCTCGTATGTGCTGTATATCATACGATAGTTCACACCGCCGCGGAGTCTGTCGGTTATGTCGTGGGAGTATGTGCCTTCGAAAACAACATCCTTGGGCGTGAATGACCCGGTGGAGGTGCCGTCGGGCATGTATCCGTCGAAAGCACCGTAGTCAAGATAACGTATGCCTGCTCCCCATGCGCCTCGTTCGCCGGCAGCCATACCGAAGCGGACACCTCCGAAATTCCCTGAACCCAGATAGTGCATATATGATGCCGCCGCTTGTATGCCAACCTCCGGTCCAAGCAGGGCAGGATTCTGGTCGACAAGGAGAATATCGCTGTCAATAAGAGCGGTGTTCACTCCTCCGAGAGCATATGCATGAGAAGATATCGGAATATCGAGGAAGCCATATGCCGAGGATGTATTTTGGGCAGCGATCTTGGGAACAAAAGTCATTCCCAACGCGGCTATAGCTAATATTTTCAGGTTTTCGACAGATTTCATCTATCAATAAACGAAAAATCACCTCATATTCGTATAAATCCCCTAACCATTCCCCTAACCACTCCTCTAACCATTCTTCTAACCACTCCTCTAACCATGATAACCACGGGTAACCATTATTAGATCATACAATTATTAATCAAACCATTTTAACCATTAAAAACCATTTTGATTCAATTAATTAATAATTAAATTATTAAACCATTAGAAACCATT
>OFFM01001555.1_pt1 | contig 12292 bp, 9 predicted proteins | sample 1521401 | NCBI WGS metagenome assembly OFFM01 (sample SAMEA3504118, study PRJEB24116) | mouse gut metagenome | biome: mouse gut; feature: mouse-associated habitat; material: faeces | place: Denmark | collected 2011
GTGCGACCTTCACCTTTCTGAAGAGACGCGACGGTTTTCTTTGCCATAGTTCAGAGTGCTTATTTAATTTCTTTGTGAACGGTTACTTTCTTCAGGATGGGGTTGTATTTCTTCAACTCTAGACGACCTGTTGTGTTCTTGCGGTTTTTGGTTGTGATGTAACGAGACATACCGGGCATACCGCTTGCCTTATGTTCTGTGCATTCGAGGATAACCTGAACTCGATTGCCTTTAGCTTTCTTTGCCATAATTTGAATATGATTTTAGAGAGAAAGGATTCTGATGTCTTTGAAATCGAGATTTCCGTCAGCCTCAGCTTTTTTGAGAGCTGCGTTAAGGCCAATCTTATTGATAGTGCGCATAGCGTGTGCAGACACTCGCAATACAATCCACATATCCTGCTCAACCCAATAATATTTCTTTGTGTGCAAGTTTACCTCGAACTTACGTTTGGTGCGACGCTTTGAATGGGAAACGTTGTTACCCACCTGCGCTTTCTTGCCTGTGATTTGACAAACTTTAGCCATGGCTGTTGCTATAATCTTGAAGTTAATTTTTTAATTAATTGTTTCGGTCTTCATCGCAGTTCTCATATCATCGCTAATTGCATCATTTTCAGCGACTTTTAAGGATGGTTCACAAAACGATTGCAAAATTAGCAATTTTTTGCGAATTACGCAAGTGTTTTGATGTATTTTTTTGATGATTTTTCAATCGTCGTTTATGTCTTCCTGCGCGGTGTATGTGTTACGCAGCAGGTTTATAAGCATTACGAGTCCATGATTGGTTGCCGACTCTATCACCTGATCTCGCCCTCCTTCGAATCTGATGCATTCGCTGACAACGCGTTCGCCATATTTAACAGCGAACCAAACAGTCCCTACCGGCTTGAATGGAGACCCGCCTTCAGGACCGGCGATGCCGGTAGTGGCGATCGCGCAGTCTGTGCGCATCAATCGCGCAGCCCCGAGAGCCATCTGTTCCGCAACCTCACGCGATACTGCGCCATGGCGTCCGATATCGCTTCTTGACACCCCTAACACCTCAGCCTTGACATCATTGCTGTAGCTGACCACGCTACCCATGAAATAGGCGGAGGAACCTGAGCGTTGCACAATTTTGTGCGCGATGTTGCCTCCGGTGCAGCTTTCTGCGGACGATACTGTCAGCTCGTTCTCAAGCAGAAGCTCTCCGAGCACTTGCGAGAGGGATTTATCTTCTGTTGTGACAAGCTCTTCCGAAAACAGATCCTGAAGATTCTGCTGATACCGGTTCATCTGGAATCTGAGCAATTCCAATCCGGAATTGATACCGGTAAGAGTGATTTTTGTCAGTAGATTTCCGGAATCGATTGTGACTTTTACGAATTCAGGGAGACGTGATTCGAAATGTTGTATGATTTTTGCCAGCTCCTGTCTGGTGTAGCCGTAAATCACAACATGCCGTGTCTCTTTGTGGTCGGAGGTGCTTTTCTTTGTCATGGTATAAAATGCTTATATTGAAACGCGGGCAAACGGAGGAAGCCCGAGATCGCTGAAGTCTTTATTCAGGTATTTATGGTATCCGGCAATGGCCACCATGGCGGCATTGTCAGTGGTGAATGCGCGAGGAGGTATCCAAGGTCTGACTTTTAGATCCCTGCATAATTCTTCAACAGCATTGCGCACTCCGGAGTTCGCTGAGACGCCACCTCCGATAGCCACATCCTTGACACCTGTTTGTTTTATGGCTTTCTTGAGCTTGTTGAGCAGAATGTCGATAATGGTATACTGAAGGGATGCGCACAGGTCGGATATGTTTTCTTCAATGAATGCGGGATTCTGTTTGAGATTATCACGGACCGTGTATAGGAAAGAGGTCTTGAGTCCGCTGAAAGAATAGTCGAGACCGGGGATATGAGGCTTGCTGAACTGGAACGCCTTCGGATTGCCTTCAGCGGCATGCCGGTCCACATGAGGGCCGCCGGGATAGGGAAGACCGATCACTTTCGCACATTTGTCGAATGCCTCGCCTGCCGCGTCGTCTATAGTCTTGCCAAGAATCTCCATTTCACTCATACTTTTCACCAATATGATCTGGGAATTGCCTCCGGAGATAAGAAGGCAAATGAAAGGGAACTCCGGTGATTTGTCATTTATGTCTGTCTTTATGAAATGTGACAGAACATGGGCATGAAGGTGGTTCACATCAATGAGGGGGATGTCGAGTCCTATTGACATCCCTTTCGCAAAAGATGTTCCCACAAGCAGGGACCCCAATAGTCCGGGACCTCTTGTATATGCTATTGCAGAAAGTTGATCTTTTTCTATTCCGGCTTGCCGTAATGCTTCCGACACCACAGGCACGATATTCTGCTGATGTGCCCTAGATGCCAGTTCCGGTACGACTCCGCCGTAAGCCTCATGCACTTTCTGGCTGGCAATTACGTTGCTGCGCAGTATGCCATCAACAATCACAGCTGCCGAAGTGTCATCGCAAGAGGATTCTATTCCAAGAATTGCTACGCTCATTATTCTACATTTAATTCACAAAGTTAAGAAATGCTTTTCATATTTTCAACAGCTTTCTAATAAATTCTCTCCATATTATGTGGTCTTAATCGTGGATTTTTAGTATTTTTGCATATGAAATGAGATTGATGCCGGCATTTAGAACCGCATATAAGGTTGTACGAAGTTTTCTTTTCACTGCTATTCTGATAGTGGCGGGGCTTTATGTGTGTCTATACGTCGTCTTGTCTGTTCCTTCCGTGCAGAGGTCTGTCAAGCATATGGTCGAGAAGGAAGTTTCCTCGTTGCTTGGCTCGACCGTAAATGTCGGGTCTTTGAGCATATTCCCGTTCAATGAAGTGCGTCTTTCGGATGTTGATGTGTATACCCCGTCAGGAGAGCGTTGCATAAGTATAGGGACACTTGGTGCCGGCATACATTTGTGGAAGCTTGTGTACGAGCGCAGAATTGAGATTACGTATGCTGAGGTTGTCGGTCTTGATGGCAAGGTATGGCGGAAGACTTCCAAGTCTCCGTTAAATATAGATTTTATAATACGTGCTCTTTCGCCCAAGGATAAGAGTAAACCTCCTACAAAATTTGATGTAAAGTTATATAATGTAGTTATCCGCAAATCAAAGCTGTCATATGATATATTGGATGCCCCTCGCAAAGAAGACAGTCGGGTTTTTGATGTGAATCATGTTATCCTTGACGATTTTAAGGCTGATGTGGCACTCCCTCGAATTAAAAATGATGATTTTGTAATAGATCTGCGTCGCCTTTCATTCACGGAACGATGTGGATTCTGCATCGAGAAACTCGGTTTGAAGGCAGAGATAACACCTCAGTCGCTTAAGGTAAGCGAAATAGTGTTGCGGTTGCCACAGACTGAGTTGAAGGTTTCGGATATTAATTTAAAATTCAAATCGTTTGATAAAATTTTAGATGCTGTAAAAAGCGGGAATCATCTTTTGCAGCTTACAGCCTCAAGGCTGGCATTTTCAGACTTCAGCTATTTTTATAAGCCTCTTGGAAATATAAGTGGTGAATACAGGTTGGATGCTGATATATCAGGTAACTTAGGAGATGTTGAGATCGAGCAGTTTTGGCTACGCAATTCCCAGAATCTGTTGAATCTAAGTTTTGAAGGCTTTGTGACCGGTCTGCCGGTTATAAAGGAAATCTCAGGAGATATAAGAAATCTGGAGTTTTACGTATCGTCAGATCATGTGGTGATGCTTTGTGACCTTGCGCCCGGAGTCGCACCACGTGTTCAAGAGATAATCAGAAGAGCCGGAAACGTGGAAATAAATGCGTCAGGGAAATTTTCGATGCCACAACATTCTTCTGTGTTGAAAGCTGATTTATTTTCAGGTATAGGAGGACTGGATGCAGATTGTCAGCTTACATGGGATTCGCCTGAAGCCTTTGAAATATCAGGAAATGTCGCATCCGATGATCTTGATTTAAAAAGTCTTCTTGCTGACAATAGGTTTGGAAGCGCTGGATTCAACGCCACAGCTGATTTGTCTATAAGAAAAAAGGAGATAGATGTCACAGCAGATGCCATTGTTCCCCATATAGATTTTAATGGCGAGACAATCAATGATATATCTTTCAGCGGAGAAAAGAATGGGAATTTCATCAACGGGTATTTCACTGTGAATGACGAGTCTGTGAATCTTGATGCGGATGCTGATATCATTCTTGACAAAGATCGTTCACAATGGAGGGTTAATGCTGATATACGCAAGCTTGTACCGTCTGATTACAATCTGATGACCAAATATAAGGGTTATAATCTTTCAGGAGTGGCGTCAGTGGATCTGACCGGAAATAATATTGACAATATTACAGGACGTGTGAATTTGAATGATCTTTCATTTGAGAAATCCGGTAAAAACGGCTTCCATCTTCCCGCGCTATCAGTTACTTCCGAAAAGATTGATTCGCTTAAAGTTTACAAGGTTGACAGCGACATTATAGAGGGTTCGTTGAGTGGAGACTTTGAGTTCCGCAACATAGTATCTATGGCCAAGAATATAGCCGGTCATGCGTTACCGTCACTTTTGACACTGAAAGATACTACCATGTATGCTGACAATGCGGCACTTGCATTGACTGTTCACCCGAATGATGAACTTGCAAAATTCCTGTCGCTACCGGTCAGGCCATATACCGACATAGATGTAAGTGCTTCATTAGATGGAGAGGATGGCAGGATGACTCTCTGTGTAGAGGCTCCCTATATGGTGAAAGGGGAATCGAAGATGATCAGGGGGAGCCGTGTAAATATAGAAGGCGGTATAAACGAAGGGTTGAGGGCTGATATCCAATCTACAGTTCCGGCAAAAAATGATGATGCGAATCTTTCAATATCACTCTCGGCATTGAATGATGACGTACATGCCAATATCGGTTGGACCTTTGAAAAAAACAAGACCGCAGAGGGAAATTTGGCAATGGGTGCCAACATACACCGCAATGAAATTACTGGAAAGCCGGATGTCACGCTCAAAGTATCGCCATCATCATTTAGGCTCAATGGCTCTGAGTGGCTGATCGACAGGTCTGCTTTGACCTATTCCGATGGAATTCTTGAAGCCGACAATGTGAGGATATGGCATGCGGGGCAGTTTGTGAATATCAATGGACGCGCATCCTCATCCCCGATGGATGCGTTGCGAGTGAAGCTTGCCGGCATTGATTTGAGCTATATCTTCGAGGCACTGAATATCAATTATGTGACATTCGGAGGAATAGCGACTGGTGAGGTTCTTGCTTCCCAATTGTTTTCAAAAGTGCCTGTGTTGCGAACGAACCGCTTGTTTGTGAAAGATCTCAGTTATAATGGAGCGGTATTGGGTGATGGTAATCTGGAGAGCCATTGGATCAATGACCAGAAGAAAGTAGCCATAAATGCTGATATACGTCGAGGAAGACATCGTGTTGCATTGATAGGTGGAGGAGTCTATATCGGCAGGGATTCGCTGTCGTTCGATATGCTTGCTGATCATGTTAACATAGAATTCCTTAAGCCGTTTATGTCTGCCTTCACTTCGGATGTAGGAGGAGAGGCATCCGGCAGGGTGAAGCTATACGGCACATTCAAGGATATTGATCTAAAGGGCCGTGTATTTGCAGACTCAATCAGCATGAAAGTTGATTATACCAACGTATACTATCACGGTTCGGATTCAGTGTTCATCACACCCGGAAACATAGATATTCCGTCATTCAGGCTATATGACAAATATGGAAACTCCGCGATACTCAAAGGTGTCGTGAAACACCGGTATTTCCACGAGCCCGAATTTGAATTCAAGTTGAGTTCGGCGCGCAATCTGTTGTGTTATGATACGAATAATAAGATAAATCCCGACTGGTTCGGGCGTATATTTGCGTCAGGCGGAGGCAGCCTTCGTGGTCGTCCGGGAATTGTATCCATGATGCTGGACGTATCTACCACGGCTGGAAGTGATTTTACGTTTGTGCTAAGTGAGACACAGACTGCATCCGATTATACTTTCCTTACTTTCTCAGATAAGAAGAAGGCGATAGCGGAGGAGCTTGAGGCAACGGTAGATCTTGAGGAGAAGTTCAAAAAATCATTGCCAAAAGTTGTTCCAGACAGGCCGTCGCTATTCACAATGGATATCCGATGCACTGTGACACCTGCTGCGCGCATGAATCTTGTGATGGATCCCAAGGCTGGTGACCGTATCACGGCCAAAGGTGGAGGACCGATGCAGATATCGTATGATACGGATTCTGATGAGATGAAGATCTACGGTAAATATACGCTTGAAGAGGGTAATTATAATTTCAGCCTTCAGGATCTCATATTGCGCGATTTCAAGATATATCCCGGAAGCAACATCTCTTTCAACGGGGATCCGATGCAGGGAATTCTTGATATAACGGCAGCATATCGTGTCAACACCAATCTCTCAGATCTTGACAAAAGCTTCTCCACTGACCGCGATCTGAACAGAACCAATGTGCCTGTGGATGCCTTGCTTAAGGTCAATGGCGATATGAGGAGCCCCGAGATCACATTTGATATTGCGCTTCCAACGTTGACTCAGGATGTGGAGCGTAAGGTGAAAAGCATTATCTCCACAGATGATATGATGAACAGACAGATAATATATCTGCTTGCTCTAAATCGTTTCTATACTCCGGAGTATATGGGTGCGACAAGTAATGGAGGAGGAGAGCTGGCATCTGTGGCTTCGTCCACACTGTCGTCGCAGCTTTCGAGTTTCATGGGTCAGCTCACGGATAAGGTCACACTTGCTCCTTCGTTCAGATCGGATAAGGGTGATTTCTCAGATATGGAGGTGGATGTTGCGCTGTCGTCAAGATTGCTTGATAACCGACTCCTCATAAACGGTAATTTCGGATATCGTGACAGATCAACATCCCAGTCTACTTTCGTAGGGGATTTTGATATCGAATATCTTCTCAACAAAAACGGAGATTTGCGTCTTAAAGCGTATAATCATTTCAATGACCAGAATTATTATCTACGTTCCGCTCTCACCACACAGGGCATCGGTGTGATATATAGAAAGGATTTTGATAATCCGTTTACTTTCCTGAAGCGAAAGAAACGGAAAACTCCTCTTCGGGTCAATTCCAAAGCCGAATCTATCGTAAATGAGAGCAACGACAAGGATGATAAAAAATAAAACTATAAAACTGAAGACAGGATGGCATTATTAGGAAATGTATCGATAGATGGACTGCTTGAATTCGCAGGTCTGAGAAAGATACCTAAATATGGTGTTGCCTTCGCCGGCGGAGGAGCCAGGGGGTTTGCGCATATCGGTGTCATTTCTGCAATGGAACAGTTCGGCATACGTCCCCAGATTTTATCAGGAGTGTCGGCGGGTTCGATAGCAGCGGTGCTATACGGAGCCGGATTGACTCCGGATGATATGATAGAGTGTTTTGCCGAATCGCAGAAATTCGGAGACTTCACCGAGTTTTCAGTGCCTACTGCCGGTTTTTTCAGACTTGACAAATTTGGGAAGTTGCTCCAGAAATGGCTTCCGGTAACAAATCTTGAGGACCTGAAGATACCGACGGTTGTATGTGCCACCAACTTTGATAAGGGCACGGCAGTGGGTTGGTGCAAGGGTGAGATTGTGCCGCGTGTGCTGGCATCATGCAGCATCCCGATTATTTTCCGTCCTGTCATCATAAACGGCACTCATTATGTGGATGGCGGAGTTCTCCGGAATCTCCCGGCGTGGGCTATACGCGATTTTTGCAAAGTGCTTATCGGAAGCAATTGCAGTCCGCTTAACCGTAAGTTCAAATATAAACCATCTCTGCTTGATATCGCCGAACGGTCATTCCATCTGATGTCGAAAGCGAATGTGACGCAGGATTTGAAACTTTGTGATCATGTAATAATGCCGGAGGCTATCTCTGAATCCAAAACCTTTGATCTCACCAGTCTGAGAAAGAATGTGAGGATCGGTTATGATGCCGCATGTCGTGTGCTTGAAAAAATGGTATGATAAACTTAGAGTCCGTCCCCTAAAGTTAAATTTTTTATGAGACGGACTCTAGCAAATACAAATAGAATCGTTTCCCTATGAAAGAGAAATTAGTGATATATCAGACTTTTCCGAGAATTTTTACAAACATGAACCCATCGTGTGTCCCTGGGGGCACACTTGAGCAGAATGGCTCGGGAAAGTTAAACGATATTACCCCAAAGGTTTTGAAATCGTTGTCGGAATTGGGTGTCAATACCATCTGGTTGACCGGAATAATAGAGATGGCGACCAAGACATCATATCCGGGCATCCCGGGAGATAATCCCAATGTGGTGAAAGGCGAGGCGGGTTCTCCGTATGCCATCAAGGATTATTACGATGTGGCTCCATGTCTTGCCGAGGATATCGATAACAGGATGGCGGAGTTTGAGTCGCTTGTAGACCGTATCCACAAGCAGGGAATGAAAGTTATCATCGATTTTGTCCCGAATCATACCGCCCGCGTATATCATTCGGATGTAGCCCCAGCCGGAGTCAAGGATTTTGGCGAGAATGATGACTACAGCAAGTTCTTTTCCCGCGACAACAACTATTTCTATATAGTGAATCAGCAGTTCTCTCCCGATTTCAGCCTTTCGGCTGAAGGAGATAAACCGTATGTGGAGTTTCCTGCAAAAGCTACGGGCAATGACTGTTTCACAGCTTTCTGCCATAGGAATGACTGGTATGAGACGGTTAAACTGAATTACGGGTATGATCCTGGAGACAGATCAAGACATTTTGATCCGGCGCCTGACACATGGCTTAAGATGCTGCACATACTCCGTTTCTGGGCATCCAAAGGTGTAGACGGATTCAGATGTGATATGGTGTTCATGGTTCCGCAGGAATTCTGGCATTGGGCAATACCGCAGGTGAAGAAAGATTATAAGGATGTCATATTTATAGGAGAGATTTATGATGTCAATCTTTACCGGACTTTCATTGATTATTGCCATTTCGATTATCTGTATGATAAGGTAAATCTTTACGACACACTTGTCGGCATAGAGAAACATAACGTCTCTGCGGCACAGCTTACAGGATGCTGGCAGACTGTGGATGGAATAGGGGAGAGTATGCTTAATTTCCTTGAGAATCACGATGAAGTGAGGTTCGCATCAAGGGAATATGCGGATGATCCTGCAAAGGTGGTTCCCTCGCTTGTTGTCAGCGCGATGATGTCTAAAGGTCCTTTCATGATATATTATGGGCAGGAACTTGGGGAAATGGCTCATGATAACGAGGGATTCGCGGGAGATAACAACCGCTCTACCATTTTTGATTACTGGAGCTATTCCACTTTGCGCAGATGGTATGATTCGGGGAAATGCTCGATGCTTAAACTGACCAAGCATGAGAGGTGGTTGAGAAATCTCTATAAGAATGTACTGACGATGTGTAATTCGCAGCGGGCTATACGTGAAGGGGATTTCTTCGACCTGATGTATGTCAATCTGCGTAATCCGTGCTTCAATCCACATCGTCAGTATGCTTTCCTGAGATATACGGATGCGGAGGCTTTGCTGATTATTGCGAATTTTGACGATAAGGAGGCGGTGGTGTCACTCAACATACCGGAGCTTGCCATTGACATGGCAGGATTATACTGCGGAGAGCAGACCTCGGCTGACCTTTTATGGGGAAAGACGCATAGCTTTGAGGTAGGCAGAGATGTTCAGACCAAACTTCATGTAGGCGCTCATGATGCCGTAATCATCCCGCTGAAGAAGAATGGAGTGAAATTGTAGATAATTTTATGAGAATAATTTGAAATATTTGGGAAAATAGTTATAATTTTGCCAAACCAAATAACAACTGTTCCTATAATGAATAATAACCTTCCGCCAATCAAGGTTTTTGCAGGTGAATCTTCAAGATATCTCGGAGAATCCATCTGCAAGGAGCTGGGCATCGAATTGGGCAAGATGAATAAAGAGCGTTTTGCCGATGGAGAATTTGAAGTAGGTTTTGAGGAATCGATCCGCGGCAGCCAGGTTTATCTTGTGCAGTCCACATTCCCCACGAGTGACAATCTTATGGAGCTTCTGCTCATGATAGACGCCGCCAAGAGGGCATCGGCAGCACAGATAGTGGCAGTGGTGCCATATTTCGGCTGGGCGCGTCAGGACCGCAAGGACAAGCCGCGTGTGTCGATAGCCGCCAAGCTTGTGGCAGATCTTCTGAGCGTGGCAGGAATCGACAGGTTGATAACAATGGATCTTCACGCTGATCAGATCCAGGGATTCTTCAATGTTCCGGTCGATCACCTCTACGCATCGTCAATTTTCATTCCTTACATCGAGAGTCTCCACCTTGAGGAGATGGTTATTGCTTCCCCGGATGTAGGCGGTGCGAAGAGAGCCAATTCATATGCAAAATATTTTGATGTTCCCTTGGTTCTTTGCCATAAGCAGCGTGCTAAAGCCAATGTGGTTGCATCGATGACCGTGATCGGTGATGTGGAGGGCAAGAATGTTGTGCTTATCGACGATATCGTTGATACAGCCGGCACAATCACCAAAGCAAGTGACCTGCTTCTTTCATATGGCGCCAAATCAGTACGTGCGCTTTGCAGTCATCCGGTAATGAGCGATCCGGCTACAGAGAATGTCAAGAATTGCGGTCTGACGGAAATCATATTCACAGATTCCATTCCGTATGTGAAGGAGAACAAGAAAGCTACCGTTCTTCCTGTAGCCAAACTTTTCGCCGACACAATCCGTCGCATTCATAACAACCAGTCGATATCTTCTCAATATCTTTTCAAATGACCAAGATAGGATCTGTATTTACCCCGAAAGCGAAGAAAGCGTTGCTGCTTGGCAGCGGAGAACTTGGCAAAGAGGTTGCCCTCGAGTTGATGCGTCTTGGCGTTGAGGTTATTGCGTGCGACAGATATGCGAATGCTCCTGCAATGCAGGTAGCTCATCGTTCGCATGTGCTCAATATGCTTGATGCCGATGAACTCCGCAAGGTTATCGACCTTGAGAAACCGGATCATATCATCCCTGAGATAGAGGCTATCGCCACTCCGGAACTTTTGAAACTGGAGAAAGAGGGTTACCACGTAACCCCGACAGCAAAGGCAGCCTGGCTTACAATGAACCGCGAGGGAATACGTCGTCTTGCCGCTGAAGAGCTTGGATTGACCACGTCTCCTTACCGCTTTGCATCCACATTTGATGAGTTTGAGGCGGCTGTCCGCGAAATTGGCATACCGTGTGTGGTTAAACCTGTTATGAGTAGTTCTGGTCATGGTCAGAGTGTCATCCGTAAAGAGGAGGACATACTGACATCCTGGAAAGAGGCTCAGGAAGGCGGACGGGCAGGTGCCGGCAGAGTGATAGTGGAAGGCTTTGTAGATTTTGATTACGAGATCACATTGCTTACGGTTAGAAGTTGCGCCGGAACCACATTCTGCGAACCTGTAGGTCATATTCAGGAGAATGGCGACTACCGCTACTCATGGCAGCCTCAGCCGATGTCGGAAAAGGCATTGCAGGGTGCCCGCGAGATGGCGCGTAAGATAACAGATGCCCTCGGTGGTTATGGAATCTTCGGTGTAGAGCTTTTCATCAAGGGTGATGAAGTGATATTCAGCGAGGTTTCACCAAGACCGCACGATACCGGTATGGTCACCATGATTTCACAGAACTTCAGCGAGTTTGGACTCCATGCGCGTGCGCTTCTCGGACTTCCTGTTTCGGAAATCCGTTTCTTCGGACCATCAGCTTCGCGTGCGGTTGTAGTGGAAGGGGATACTGATACTGTGGAATTTGAAAATCTTGAGGAAGTTTTGTCAGAACCCGGAACGGATATGAGAATATTCGGCAAACCGGAAGTCAAAGGTCATCGCCGCATGGCTGTGATTCTTGCCACAGCAGATTCCGTTGAGGAAGCAAGAGCGAAGGCTGACAGAGCATACGCAAAGCTCGGCATCAAGACATATTAAAATCATATATCAACCTAAATAGCAGGGGTCGTGTCAATTTTGATACGACCCTTTTTTTATTCCAGGATTATTTCTTCATCAAAGTGCCATTGTTTCATAGTTTGAAATCATTAAAATTTATGGTTGTCCGGTAAATTTTGAAACCTTAATAATTAGAACGCTGAACTACGTTTCACTTTATAAACGCGGAACTCACGCGGAACTATGATATTCAGGCAAAGTGTCCGGAAGAAACAGGGCGGACAAATCAGAACAGAAGTCCTGATTTGTGGCGCTGAACGCAGGCGGAACGA
>OFFM01001556.1_pt1 | contig 12287 bp, 10 predicted proteins | sample 1521401 | NCBI WGS metagenome assembly OFFM01 (sample SAMEA3504118, study PRJEB24116) | mouse gut metagenome | biome: mouse gut; feature: mouse-associated habitat; material: faeces | place: Denmark | collected 2011
AAATTTTACCGGCCGGTCAGTTGCAGGCAATATTGCCTGCAACTGACCATACCCCGAATCCATCCACGTGAGCTGTGTTTGCAGGAGACGAGGGATTGTTTAACACCCATATATTTTGATTATGGAACATATATTACTTTATGCGATAGTCCCGATCATAGTTGTTATGCTCGCGGGCTACATCTCCGGGAAGAAGGGAGTCTTCAACGGGGATAATGCCAAGGCGTTTAATAAGGTGGTGCTTGATTATGCGTTGCCTGCAGCCTTGTTCGTTTCAATTGTGGATGCAAGCCGCGAGATGTTGGTGAGGGATATAAAGCTCACTATAATCTCTACTATCGGTATCATGGTCTGCTTCATGGTTGTGTATTTCGTCTATGCCTATTGCTTTAAAAAGAACACCAAGGCTGACGGAGCTATAATGGCATTGGTGTGCGGTTCGCCGACAATCGGATTCCTCGGTTTCGCGGTGCTTGAACCTATTTTCGGTACGCACCCGTCGGTGGCTCTCGTTGTGGCAATAGTCGGTATTGTGGTCAATGCGATTGGTATCCCTGTGGGGCTTTCGTTGCTTAATTCTGCAAACGAGAAACTAAAACCGCTGCCTGCCGGGCAGAAACGTCCCAGCGCCTGGAAGCCTGTGATACATGCATTGGAGCAACCCGTGGCATGGGCGCCTATCCTTGCAGTGGTGTGGGTTATTGCCGGGATTCCCTGGCCTGACTGGGCAAGTCCGTCGTTCGACCTTATCAAGGGTGCCAATGCCTCTATGGCGGTGTTTGCCGCAGGTGTGACACTTTCTGCCGTGAAGGTCAACATCAATTGGCAGGCTGTGCTGGGATGTATCCTCAAGCTTATCATGATGCCTGCATTGGTGCTTGTGCTCGGCCTGGTATTCAAGATGGATCCGATGAACCTTAAGATGCTGGTTGTGGCATGTGCCCTTCCCCCTGCATTTTCAGGTATCATTATTGCCAGCGAATATGACACATATGTGGCTACCAGCACATCGTCGCTTGCATTGAATGTGATTCTTTTCATCGGGTTCTGCCCGTTATGGATATGGATTACGGATATGTGCATCAAGGCGTTCTGACAAACAGATAACACACATCGGACGCGGGACAGGTCTGGCCAGCCGACATGACCCGCGTCCGTATTTTTTCAACTTATAAGCTATGGCAAAGCAGATAATGGACGGCTGCACCGCAGCAACCCACATCGCGTTCGCCCTGAGCGATGTGGCCACTATTTATCCAATCACGCCGGTTGCCTCGATGGGGGAGACGGCGCAGAAATGGGGGATGCAGGGTAGGAAGAACTATATGGGTGTGCCGCTGAGGGTGGAGGAGCTTGAAAGCGAACTCGGGGCTGCTGGAGCAACTCACGGGGCTTTGGCCGCCGGGTCGCTTGCCACAACGTTTACCAATTCGCAGGGATTGATGCTTATGCTGCCTAATATGTATAAGATGGCAGGCAATATGGTTCCGGCTGTGTTCCATGTGGGCACCCGTTCCCTTGCAACCCATGCGTTGAGCATTTTCGGGGATCATACCGACATAATGGCAGCCCGTGCGACAGGTTTCGCGTTTCTAGGCTCGGCATCGGTGCAGGAAACCATGGATCTTGCGTTGGTGGCACACCTTGCTGCTGTGGAAGGGGGACTGCCGGTGTGCCATTTTTTTGACGGTTGGCGCACGTCAAACCAGATGGCCACGATTGATGTGATTGATTATGGGAAAATATGGCCGCTTGTCAATTGGGATAAGATTCACAGGTTCAGAAACCGGGCTTTGAACCCGGAACATCCATCTTTGCGTGGGTCAGCCCAGAATCCTGATGTCTATTTCCAAAATGCAGAAGCGGCCAATCCGGCCTATATGGCGTTTCCGGCAATAGTCCAATCGGTGATGGATAAGGTGGCATCGGTTACCGGGCGGAGTTATCATCTTTTTGATTACGTAGGTGCGTATGATGCCGAGGTCGTAATCGTATCGATGGGTTCGAGCTGCGAGGTCATAGGGCAGACTGCTGCGTGGTTGAATATGCATGGCTATAAGGTAGGGCAGGTGAAAGTGCGTTTGTTCCGCCCATTTTCGGGAGAGACACTTATGAGGATTATTCCTGAAACCGCCAAAACGGTTATCGTACTTGACCGCACGAAGGAAGCCGGTGCCGACGGGGAACCCCTTTTCAAGGATGTGGCAACGGCCGCCATGGTAGCCGGTCGGGGGAACCTGCGTGTTATCGGTGGCCGTTATGGTCTTTCAAGTAAGGATTTTACCCCGGCAATGGTGAAAGCTGTTTTCGATGAGGGGTTGCGTGATGACTGCCGCCGGTTTTTCACCGTGGGTATAAATGATGATGTAACCCATTTATCACTGTCGTACAACGAAGCGTTCAGGCTCCCTTCGTCAGGGATGTCGCAGGCTGTTTTCTTTGGGATGGGCTCTGACGGGACTGTGGGGGCAACAAGGCAGGCTGCTAGGATTATAGGGAATGCCGCCGGTCTGTATGCACAGGCTTATTTCTCATATTCCGCGAAGAAATCGGGGGGCTACACGGTGTCGGAATTGCGTTTTTCCAAACAGCCGGTTGCTGCCGAGTATGGCATCGAGGATGCAGATTATGTGGCCTGCCATAAGGATACATATGTAAACCGTTTCAGGCTGGTTGACAAGTTGCGTGACAAAGGATGCTTTGTGCTTAATTGCAGCTGGACGGATGAGGAGCTTACACAGAAACTTCCGGCATCCCTGCGTAAGGCTGTTGCCGATAAGCAGGCTGATTTCTATGTAATCGATGCCCAGGCTATAGCCCGTAAGGTCGGTCTCGGTGTGAGGGTAAACATGATTATGGAAACCGTGTTCTTCAAGTTGTCGGGGGTGATGGATTTCGACACAGCTGTGGCAGGGCTTAAAAAGGAGATAACCGCAGCATATATGCATGAGGGGGGCGACGTGGTTCAGAAAAATCTCCAGGCTGTCGACATGGCTGTCGAAGCGTTGCGAAAGGTCGACGTCCCGGCTGAATGGGGGAGTCTCTCAAGGATAACGTCATCTGCCACTGCCGCTTTCTCCCAGCAGGATGCCATGTTGACGGCTATCGGTTTTTTCAAGCACGTTTCGGAGCCGTGTATCAGATTGGAAGGGAATGCCCTGCCTGTTTCAGCCTTCACCCCTGACGGCAGGATGCCTATGGGCACAACGGCTTACGAAAAGCGCCGCATCGCGATTGATGTGCCTGAATGGAACCCGGATAAATGTGTTGAATGCACCGAGTGTTCATTGGTCTGTGCACATGCTGCCATACGCCCGTTCCTGCTTGATGCCGATGAGATGTCAAAGGCTCCTGCCGGTTTGGCGACGCGTCCCGGCGAGGGTGCCGAAACATTGAAACCGCTCCGTTACCGCATACAGGTTTATCCCGAGGATTGCACCGGATGCAGTTCCTGCGCCACAATCTGTCCCGGGCATGCGCTGACCATGATGCCTGTCGAAGGCCAGGTTGATGAGCAGGTCCCCTTGCTTGATTTTGTTGAGAAGAACGTGTCGGTCAAAAACAACCTTGTGCCTCGTTTCACTGTCAACGGTTCGCAGTTCAACCAGCCTCTGCTGCAATTCTCAGGTGCATGTGCAGGTTGCGGCGAGACCCCTTACGTAAAATTGCTGACCCAGCTGTTTGGCGAGCGCATGATTATAGCCAATGCCACAGGTTGCTCCTCTATATGGGGTGCCAACTATCCCAGTAATGCTTATTGTGCCCGTGATTCCGACGGGCGCGGCCCGGCCTGGGGAAACTCGTTGTTCGAGGATAATGCGGAATATGGTTATGGCATGGCTGTGAGCTGCCGCCATCGTCGTGAGGCATTGGCCGCTGCCATGGATGATGCCATGGCAGGAAACCTGCCGTCTGCGATGCGCGAGGCTATGCAGAAATGGCTTGACGTGCGTGAACAGCCTGAGGAATCGCAGGCTGCCGGTGATGTTGTGACCAGGCTTATCGGGGAGATAAAGCCTGAAGAGCGCACTGCCTCAATGAATGCCATAATGCATAATGCCGATATGCTCGGAAAGAAATCTGTCTGGGCTATAGGTGGGGATGGATGGGCATATGACATAGGTTTCGCAGGTATCGATCATGTGCTTGCCTCGGGTGAGGATATCAACATATTGGTATTGGACACCGAGTGCTATTCGAATACGGGGGGACAGACTTCGAAGGCAACCCCTTTAGGGGCGGTGACGAAATACTCCCCTGACGGGAAGCGAACGTTTAAGAAGGATTTGGGGCGTATGATGATGACCTATGGCACCGTTTATGTGGCTTCGGTAGCGCTGGGGGCAAATTACCAGCAGACCATCGATGCTTTCCGTGAGGCGGAAGCCTATCCCGGCCCTTCTATAGTGATTGCATATTGCCCATGTATAAACCATGGCATACGTGCCGGTATGGGCTCTTCCATAGTTGAAGAGCGGAAAGCCGTCGAGGCCGGTTACTGGCCGATTTACCGTTTCAATCCGTTGCTTGCCGCCCAAAGTCTGTCGCCCTATATAGCTGACAGTGTTACCGGCACGCATTCATTGCCGGTCAACGGGTTACAGTTATCCGGCTCACCTTTGGATGTCGAGAGGGCTGATAAGCTTAAGGCCGGTGAAGGTTCCTGGATTTCGGTCAATGACGAGAGTAGTCTGCTTACAATGGACTACCCCTTGGATTCTACTACAGGTGATTTTAAAGAATCTGGTGATGTTGGTGGTGCTTCAGGCGGTTTGCCTGAATTGTTCCCACAGAAACGTCTGTTTGCATTCCTTGACGGGGAAGACCGTTATGCCGATATAAAGCTGGCGGCTCCTGGTGCGGCAGATATGTTGAGACATACGCTGTCATTGCGCACCAGGTTGCTACATACCCTTCTTGCATCGTTGGAGCAGGTGATGCAATGAGCGTTCGGTATCCGTAACCGGTTGGGCCTTATCGGCTACCACCTGACATAAGCAATGGCGATGTGCAGATTTGCTGCACATCGCCATTGCTTATGTCAGATGTTATGTTACGCCGGGGTAGGGGTGACAGGTATTGCGCTTGGGGTGGGTGCTGTGAATTTTGCTTCCCATCCGAGGGCGCTTGCACCGAGCACTGCGGCATCTGCTTCCTTGAGTTCGGAAACTAGCACTTTCACTTTGCCTTTCCAAATGCTCAGAAGGTTCTTTTCGAGCGAATTTCGGAGAGGTTTCATGAGGAGGTCGCCACTCTTTGCAAGACCGCCGAAAAGTATGAATGCCTCGGGTGCGGAGAACACGGTGAAATCGGCAAGTGCGGCACCGAGTATATCGCCGGTGTATTCGAATATGTCTTTTGCAAGTTTGTCGCCTGCAATGGCTGCATCGTACACGTCTTTTGAGGTGATTTCGTCAACAGGCAGGTTTCGAAGCAGTGAAGGTTCGTTTGCACGTGATTCGAGGAATTCGCGTGCTGAACGTGCCACGCCGGTTGCCGAGCAATATGTTTCCAAACAACCGCAACGGCCGCATCCGCAAAGGCGCCCGTTTGTACGTTTCACGATTACGTGGCCGAGTTCACCGGCAAAACCGTCATGGCCGTAGACAAGCTGGCCGTTGATAACAATGCCGGAGCCGACGCCGGTCCCTAGGGTAATCATGATGAAATCCTTAAGGCCACGTGCAGCACCGTAGGTCATTTCGCCGATAGCGGCTGCGTTGGCATCGTTGGTAATCGATACGGGGATACCGAATTTTTCACTGACAAGTTGTGACAGGGGTATAGGGGTAGGCCACGGAAGGTTCACGCCCTGCTCTATGGTGCCGGTATAATAGTTGGCATTCGGGGCACCGATGCCTATTCCGTGAACTTTTCCTATGGCATCGTTTGCCTCCATGAGTTTTGTCAACTCGGTGTGAAGCTCGTCGATATAGTCCTCGATTGCCGAATGTTTACGTGTTTTGATTGATGAACTGGCTATTACCAGGCCGCGTGCATCAACAATCCCGAACACGGTGTTAGTGCCGCCTATGTCGATTCCGACTACGTAAGGTTTACTCATTTTTGTTAGAGTGTAAGGTAAGAACTAAATTTTAAATCGTTTCACTATTTCGTTATCAGCCGATTGAATTGTGAATTGGAAGCAGCAATGCCATCTCGGTCACGTCATCTTTTTCGGCAATGCAAATGTAATAAATATCCGTTGCATTTCAAACGGTTTCCGTAGTGATTGATAAAAGTTAACGGCACCTTTCGCTCACGCATGGCGTGGCTTAAGGTGCCGTTGTTGTTTTGTCGTTGCAAATAATGATGATTATTTGCGGATTCCGAGCTCTTTTTGGGCGATGATTGCACGGTAGCGGGTGATGTCCTTCTTGATAAGGTAGTCAAGGAGGCGGCGACGCTTGCCGACAAGTGCCTTAAGGGCGCGTGCAGTTGTATGATCTTTGTGATTTGACTTCATGTGCTGAGTCAAATGAGCGATACGGACCGAGAATAATGCAATCTGCGCTTCAGGTGAGCCAGTGTCAGTCTTGCCCTTACCGTACTTCTCGAAGATCTGTACTTTTTCGTCAGAATTTAAGTGCATTCTTTGAAAGTTATATAGTTAATTAAAAATGGGGTTTGCGGGTGCAAAGGTACAAAAACTTTGCTCATCGGCCAAACTTTTTGCTGAAAATCAGCGGCAGTCGGGCTTAATCCACGCGGGCGCGGTCTTTGGTGGGGTTGCGGTAGTAGAGTTTGCCGTCGAGATACTCCTGGGTGGCGATGAGGGTGGGCTTGGGGAGTTTCTCGTAGTAGCGGGAGATTTCGATCTGCTCGCGGTTTTCGCTTACCTCCTCGAGGTTGTCGTTGAGCGATGCAAACTCCTGGAGCTTCTTTTCAAGATCGTGGCGCATCTCGGCTGCAATCTGATTGGAGCGCTTGGCGATGATGCTGACGGTCTCGTAGATGTTGCCGGTGGCCTCGGCCATCTCGACCAGGTCGCGGGTGACGGTGTTGAGCGGGGCGTTGGATTTCTTGTAGTCCATCTATACTGGTGTTAGTCTTTTACGTATTTGCGGGCGATGGCGAATATGTTTTCGGCCTCATCGCGGTTGGGGCTGTCGGGGTAATTGTTGATAAATGAGTAGTACTCGTCGATTACCTCGCGGAAGCGGTCGGCTTTGCGCTCGTCGATACTGAGGTCGGCCTCCTTGAAGCGCGACTTGAGGATGAGCAGCTCGAGGTCTTCCTTGTATTTGGAGTAGGGGTAGTCGCGCACGGCGTTTTGCGCCACGATGATGGCGCTGGCGTAGTTGTTGCCCATATAGGTGCCGAGGTTGTAGTAGAGCTGGGCGTTTTGCAGCTGCTTGAGGGTGAGCTTGTCCTGAAGCTCAAAGATGGCGCTCTGAGCCATGGGCACCTTGTCGCTGCGCGGGAAATAGTCGAGAAATGTCTGCAGCTCCTCGATGCCCTGGATGGTGGGCGTCTGGTCGAGCTGTGGGTCGGGGGAGTCGAGGTAGTATCCGTAGCCGCAGTAGAATCGGGCATCCTCGACGTATTTGCCTTTGGGATAGCGGGTGTAGTAGCTGCGGAAGTATGGGCCCGAACTTACATAGTCTTTGTTTTCATAGTGGCTCAGGGCGAGCAGATAGAGCGACTCCTCGGCCTTGCCTGTGCCCTTGAATACGGTGCTGCAATCTTTGAAAAGCGTGGCAGCCTGCACGTAGCGCTTAGCCTCGAATGCACGCTTGGCAAAGTCAAACTTGTAGTCGTAGTCGTTGCTCTTCAGTACGTGTTGATACTCGCCGCATGAGCACATCAGGCAGCCGAGCAAAGCTATTGTGAGGAATAAGCGCATATGCTGATAATGGGTTTCAACGCGCAAAGGTACGAAAAGCGGGCGGCTTGTGCAAGTGCTTTACATTTTTTAAGAGGGTCGGGGATAGGGTCACGTGCAGGCGGGGGTGTCGTGGCGGCCGAGGAGGGAGTCGGTGCGTGCGCGGGCTTTGGTGATGGTGGCTTCGGAGATGTTGGCTTTGACGGCTTTGTATACGGCGGTGAGGGCGGCAAGGTCGTCGGTATATCCGCCGAGTATGAAGTCGGGGATCAGATCGGTGGGCAAGATGAAATAGCCCAGCGCGCCGGTAATGAGCATCTTGTCTTTGAGCGATGCCGTGCCGAGCGCGTAGTACAGTGTCAGCACCATCTCTATCACTTTGTGCCCGGCCTTGCCGGCGCAGTCGGCAATCTTGCGCCACATGTCGGCCTCGGAGAAGTTGTGTGCGTATGCATGGATGGCCGTGGGGACGGATGCGGCGAAGTCGGTCAGCTTGCGGCTTCCGGATTTCAGGCGGTCAAGCATTGTCTTAACGGTCGGTTTTGGCATGGGGCAGCGTGCCGCGCGGGGTGGGATCGGTGACTATTACGGGCTTGTGCAGTATGCCCGAGAGCATGGCGCTGAGATTGGCGACGGCCTCGGCTCGGGCGCGTGCGATGGTGCCGTTGGCGTATATGCGGCGTACCCAGCCTGCGCGCACCTTGGCCTTCATGGTGTTTTCCTCGGCGGTGGTGAAGTGGTCGGAGCCGAGAAAGTTGTCGTTCCAGGTGTCGATGACCACGTAGGCGTCGTCGTCGGTCGACTCGAGCACTTCTACCTCTTCGGGCGGCAGGGTGACGCGCACGGTATCGGCCGTGAGGTCGGCGGTGATTTTCTCGAGGTCGAAATTAACGGTGCCTCTCAACTGCATCTTGGCGAAGAGGTGGCGCGGGCCCACGTGCCCCTTGACGGGAACTTCGTCGTATATCTCCATCGAGCACAGCCGTACCATATCCTTGACATCCTTCACGGTGGCGCTGTGGATGGTCAGACTGTCGGCGTCGGGCGATATGCACCACCGGTATGTCAGCCAGACGGCAGCGCAGGCCACCGCCGGCACGATGAGCAGCCGTAATATGCGTATTGCTTTCATAAGATGTGTCAGGAGTTTTTAAATGTGACTACGGCTGTGTAGCCGGCAGGGGCCACAAGCGACTCGAAATAGCGCGTGGCCTTGGCGCGGGCCTGCTGCTCCACGGCGGCGCGGAATGTGCCTTTGCGCTCCACTTCCTGCTTGAGATGGGCGTTCATGCGCTCCTTGATGGCGGCGCGCTCGGTGGCGTCGATGTCGGAGCGCAGGCCGGTGACGCGGTAGTGGTTTTCGCGCAGCCCGAGGTCGCGGCCGGCAAACTCGGTACGCACGGCGGGCAGATTGATGGTGACGCGGCGGGCACGCTCATCGACGGTGATGTCGTCGGGCGAGAGTGCCGACATGTCGATGTACGCGCGCAGATAGGTATCATAGGAGTAGGCGGCCACGCGGTCGCCCACCTTTACTTTTGACAGCAGGGCGTCGGCAGTCTGCTTCAGCCCCTTGGCCTCGGCCAGCGACATGTCGTCGACTGTGGCCATCTTGGTGATGGTCATCGAGGCGAGCACGAGCTTGTCGACCGACCGCAGCTCGGTGTAGAATGTGGTGGCGGGGGCATCAGGCTTGGCGCACGAGGCCAGCATGATGGCGCATACCATCGGTGCAATCAGATGTCTCATGCGTTATTAACGTGAAAAAGGCGGTATTATTTTCTGCGCTTCCGCTTGGGCTTGCCTACGATGGCGTCGAGGATGATGCCGCCTTCATAGTAGTATTACAGCACATGCCAGAAGCACCAGGGCGGTGAGGATGCAGCCGCATCCGCCGCGCTCAAACAGCCATCTGAGCGTCACCACGGCCACGAGCAATTTTAATAAGTCGCGCATTGAAAAGATAGTCTATAGATTAAACGCCGCCCCGTCCTCCCGAAGCAGGTGGCGGGGCGGCGCTGTGAGAGGGTTTCAGGCCTGATGGGCGGGGCGCAGCAGGTCGCCGACGGTCTTGACAGGATTGAACGTCGACGAGGGTACCTCGACAAAGATGGTGTTCCAGTCGCTCATGGCGCCGTTCCACAGGCCGGGCAGCTCGAGTGCCTTGAGGTCTTTGCCGCCGAGCGACTTCGACGAGATGAAGCCGGTATCGGGGTCGACGTGGCGGCCCAGGTCGTAGCGGCGGCCGTCGGTGGCGCGCAGATACACCACAAGGTCGACGGGGTTGAAGTGGGTGGCGCTCTTCATCATGTCCATATACTCGGGATTGGCGGTGTCTATCTGAGTCGACTCGAGAATCTGAGGCGACCAGGATCCGTCGGGATTGTGGGCCAGGAACGGGCCGCCGCCGGGCTCGCCGTCGTTGCGCACCATGCCGCACACGCGCAGCGGGCGGTCGAGCTTGGCGGTGAGCAGCTCGGCCAGCTCGCTCTCGCTGAGGCTGTCAAAGAGGGGTGAGTCGGTGCAGAGAGTGCCGCGCATGAAGCCGACAATCTCAGCCAGAGTCTCGGCGCTGTAGCGGCCCTCGCGCAGCATCTCGAGCCAGGCGGCTATGCGGTCGTGAGCGAGCATAAGAGTGCCGGCGAGCACTTCCTTGTAGCGGATGGTGTCGGCGCGGAGCGAGTCGGGCACCACATTGTCGATATTCTTGATAAATACCACCGTGGAGTCCATGTCGCCGAGGTTGGCGATGAGCGCGCCGTGGCCGCCGGGGCGGAATACGAGGCGTCCTTCGGCGTCGCGGAAGGGGGTATTGTCGAGATTGGCGGCCAGGGTGTCGGTCGAGGGCTTCTGCTCAGATAGGGATATGTCGTACTTGACGCCGAAGCGCTGCTCCATGGCAGGTACGGTGGCGGCAATCTTCTCCTCGAAGAGGCGGCGGTGGTCGGCCGACACGGTGAAGTGGAGCTTGACGCGGCCGTCGGTGGCGGCGGTCTGCGCACCCTCGGCGAGGTGCTCCTCGAGCGGGGTGCGGGTGGAGCCGTCGGCATAGCGGTGGAAGGTGAGCATGGCCTTGGGCAGGGCGCCGTAATTCATGCCCTCGGCGCCTACGATGGCCGAGATGACGTCTTTCTGGCGGCCGGCTTCGAGCAGGGCGCGGGCCGGGGCGTCGTAGAGGCGTGTGCATGCCTCGTCGAGCTCCTTGCGGAAGGGCAGGCGGTCGAGCCCGGCCAGCAGGGTTGCCACGGGCGAGCCGGGAGCGGCAGTGTCTTCATCGCCGTTGACAAAGGCAAAGAGAGCCTTGAACATACGCGATGCGGCGCCCGATGCGGGCACAAACTTGGCCACGTCGCCCTTGTCGGCAAGATAGCGGTGCCATCGGGCGACAGCCTCGTCCTGCTCGGCGGCGTCGGGGCGGAATATGCCGTGGCCTACGGTGGCCGAGCCGGCGAGTTTGAGATAGGGGAAGCCGCTCACGAAGCGTCGCATCTGAGCCTCGGCGGCATCGGGCGAGATGCCGTGAGAGCGGAGTTGGGTCAGGTCGTCGGAAGTAAACATTTCAGGTAATGATTATAGGGTAAAATAGAAAGAATTGCAGTCGGGTCAATGGCCGCTGATGCGTTTGATAAGATTGTATGCCGGCACTATGCCGAGCTGACCGGCGTGGCTGAGGTCGGCGATGCCGAGGCGGCGGTTGCCGAGCTTGAGGTATACGTATCCGCGGTTGTACCACGCCTCGCCCAGCTCGGGCTTCAGCTCGATAGCCTTGTTGAGCGCGGCCAGGGCCGATGTGTAATCGTCGGAGGCGAGGCGCGCCACGGCCAGGTCGTACCAAGCCTCGGCCATGCGGGGCGACAGGTCGATACAGCGGGTGAGGTCGGCTATCACGTCGTCGAGTATCTTGCGGCGGAGAGCCGAGCGGGTGAGGGCGTCGCGGCCCGGGTCGGAAGGCATCGACAGCTCCGACTGCCACTGCCGGTATCCGGCCTGCGCGCGCAGCAGATAGGCGGCGGCCAGGTCGGGGGTGAGGGCCAGGGCGCGGTCGATGTCGGCGATTGCCTGGGCGTAGTCGCGCACGGTCACGAAGTCGAGCGCGCGACCCAGATAGTCGATGGCGCGCGGGCGGTGGGTGGCCAGATAGGAGTTGTAGTACTCGATAGACTTGAAGTGGCGCTCGGCGGTGGCCTCGTCGGTCTGCGGCACGGCCGGGGTGACGATGATGGCGTAGCGCAGTATGCGGGTGGCGTTGATGTCGTCGATTTCCTTGATGTAGTATCCGCCGGGGCGCAGCTCCGAGGGCGACGAGTAGTAAGACAGGTCTATCCATCCCTCCGGCTCGATCTGGAGATTGCGGTCTTGTACCTTGCCGCGGATGGCGGAGTTGTTGTACTCCTCGTGGATCTCGGCATTGTCGCTCACGGTGAGCAGGGTGGCAAACTCGCGCGCGGCGGCCTCGGCCGAT
>OFFM01001561.1_pt1 | contig 12266 bp, 9 predicted proteins | sample 1521401 | NCBI WGS metagenome assembly OFFM01 (sample SAMEA3504118, study PRJEB24116) | mouse gut metagenome | biome: mouse gut; feature: mouse-associated habitat; material: faeces | place: Denmark | collected 2011
GCGACTAATCTGCATGGGGCTGGTGCATCTAATTTGACGGACAACAGAATATAGAGGGTAGGGAAGAATTTCAAAAAATGATCTATGATGTGACGAGATCTGATTCTGCGGTTGGGTATGTTTTGGTCTTTAAGCTGTCGAGGTTTGGGAGGAATACAAGGGATATCTTAAACTCTATAAATCTTTTGCAGAAGTATGGCGTCAACCTGCTGACAAAGGAGGAGGGGCTTGATTCCAGTACCACAATGGGGAACATGCTGATTGCAATATTAGGCACAATAGCGGAGATGGAAAGGGAGAATATTATCACACAGACCATGTTAGGCAGGGAGGAAAAGGCAAGGCAGGGCGGCTGGAATGGCGGCTTTGCCCCTTTTGCCTATGATGTGGTGGATGAAAGGCTTGTTCCAAATGAGTATGCTTATATTGTGAAAATGATTTTTGAGAAATATGTCAATGAAAACGTTGGAATTAAGGGCGTTGTGGATTATTTGAATAAAAATGGAATTAAGAAACCAGTTCCGAAAAACAGACAGGACTTTCAATTTACAGACTGGAGCACTCATACGATTAAACATATTTTGGATAACCCTGCTTACACTGGCTTTGTAGCTTTTGGCAGAAGAAAGACTGTCCAATGTCTTAATGAAGAAACAGGAGAAATAGAGTATAAGCTGAAAAAACAGGATGAATATATTTCTTCCGTAGAACAGTCCCACGAAGCAATTATAAGTCAGGAAGTTTTTGATATGGCGCAGCAGAAAAGAAAGAGCAGGGCCTGTAAGGGAAATAAAAATATAGGGCAGACACCAAAGCATTTATTGTCTGGATTGCTGAAATGTCCTCAATGTGGTTCTCATATGGTTATAAATTATAACAAATGGAGTAATCAGGATAAAACAGCGAGAATAACGAGGTCATATATCTGTGGACATTATAACAGGGCAGGCGCTCATGGGGAATGCAGCAGGAATGGGATTGCTGCAGAGCTGATTGAAAAAGAGGTTGTCGAGTATACGAAGAAGTTGATTTCTAATCCAGAGTTTACAATATATCTGGAACAGAAGATCGGGAAGTCTTTGGATGTGTCGGAAATAGAAAAGGATTTGGAATTTTGTGATAAAAAGCTTAAACAGTTAGAGAGGAATAAAGGCAATCTGGAAAGGGATATTGACAATATCATGGAGGATGATAAGTCCGCTGACCGAAAGAGGAAAGATATGAACAGGCGGCTGGACAAAATTTATGAGGATATGGAAGAACTTGAAGTACAGAGAGAGGGGAGCCTGAATAAGCTGTCTGCTGTGCAGGAACAGCAGTTAAATCAGGAAAAGATATTCCAATTACTGCTGAATTTTGATAAGATATATGATAAGCTAACGAATGATGAAAAGAGAAAACTGCTTCATTCCCTGATTTCGGAAGTTGAGATATATAGAAAAGATGAAATTAAGGAAACTAAGACTTATATCAAAAAAGTTAAGTATGCTTTTGAGGTGGAAAATGTTGCCCAAAATTTAGGCAACAAAGGTAATAGCGTGGAAACCGTTTGTCTGCTTTCAAAGAAACCTTGATTTTCTGCGGTTTGTAGGATATTAAGGGGAGAAAATGAATGTGTGTTTTCAGGTCTTTTGAATGAAACATTTGAATATTAAAACAGTGGGGTGTTTTGAGACTCTGCTGAATAATAGGCTTTTGCTAAAAGGTATCACTTTTGCGAAAATGTATGATACCTTCTGGCAGAAGCCTTTTTATATAAAGATAACTTGACTTACAAATCTTACGGGTGTAATATTTAAGAGAGTATATTGTATTGCGGGAGAAAATTTTTTTACTCAAAAATCTTACAAATGTAATAATTAAAGTGCTGTACATTGAAAATCAGGATATTACCATATTAGAAAAAAGAATGGAGGTCTATATGAAAGAAAAAAGGAGAGGCATGGGAATGAGACTATGCATGATACAAATACTTCTGAGTTGTACCATTTCGGGGTGCAGTGATACGCCCCCGGAAGAAATACAGGTTGATGATCCCTTCATTGAGATTCAGGAGGAAACAGAAAATTCTCAGGAGAATGCGGAAGAAATTATAGAAATCTGCGTGGATCTTTATAAAGAAGCAGCAGAAGAAAACAAGATAGCTGATTTGGAAATGATTCGAAGCATTGTTAATCGCCTTGGAGAAAATGGATATCCGGCTGTTGACAGCAGAAATCAAATTAACATGACGGAACCAGAGAAGGTAGTGGAATTCTGCGAGAAGGTGGATGCACAGGAAGAATCAGAAATAACGATTCTTGAAGTCAGTTATTTGGGTGGTTTTGTAAAATACGATTTGCACTCAAAAGACGGAAGTGTGGATGTGGTCAGAAGCTATTACAAGTATGAAAACGGAGATATGAAAAGAGAGGTAACAGGAAGTTATCAAGCGGAGTATTGGAATTATACAGAAGAAGGCTACCTGATGTTTTCCGGTGTTTGGTTTCCAGAAGAATTATATGTTCTTACATTTAGTGGAGCAGAGGAGCATACAGCATTACGGGTACAGCCATTGGATGAAACATATAGGGAGTTGAGTCGGAAATATCTCCGACCAATCAGCTTTGAACGGAATAATATGTTCATTGTGGATTGGAGTGAGGAGGATTTTGGGGATTTGAATTTCTATGATATGTATGACATTCTCTATCCAAAAGTAAACGGTCAGTATGTTCCTTATGTTGCTGATGACAACTTATCAGTCAGTGCAGTTTATCAGATTCCAAAAGAGGAATTTGAAAGTGTTATTATGAAATATTTCAATATTGACAGTGAAACACTGCAATCCAAAACCATCTATGATTCGGAGAATTTAACTTATGAATATAAACCAAGAGGCTTTGAAGAAGTAGAGTACCCGGAATATCCATATTCAGAGGTAATCGATTTTACAGAAAACAGCGATGGGACAATTACACTTACAGCTAATGTAGTTTTCCCTCATGCGGGTGATTCCAAGGTATATGCTCACGAGGTTGTGGTCCGTCCGTTAGAGGACGGAGGGGTACAATATGTATCTAATCGAATTATACCATCTGAATACAACTACAGAGAAACTTGGCATACACCACGATTGACGTTAGAAGAATGGGAAGAATTGTACGGAGGAGAATAATGGAAGATGTGAGATGGTTGCTTAGAAGATTCGGACTTCCGATTTTACTGCTGTTAATTTTTGTAATAGTTGGAGTAATCTGTTGGGGGAAAATACATGAAGAACAAAAGGTGGCAGAAGAAGTATGGGAGCCACCTATAGAAATGGAAAGCAGTGAAGCAGCAACAGAAGCAGATACGGACACTTCTACAGAGTCAGCATATTGGTTTGTTCCGCAAGCCAGTGATTGTCTTATCTCAGATGAGGAAAAGGAACAATTGAAGAGTATGGCTTTGTCAGCGGCAGATTCGGTCGCAGAAATCTATAAGGGTATTGTAATTGCAGATGCACCAAGTTACTCTTCCGGCATTGGCGAATTTACAAGCGAGCAGAGGAAAGCTGTGGTGGAGCAATTGGGCAGAAGCGGTCTGGTAAGTGTTGAAGAAGATACTGCCATGCAAAACCATGAAGCAATCGAAACATTTTATGCAGATTACTTGGATGGACAGGACTCAATGGTTACGGTATACGAAGTACATAGAGATGGGCTGATTGGAGCAGTTACCTTCATTTATCGGAAAGGTAAGCTGCAGACCTATTATATAGGAATCCGTTGGAAGGAAAGCGGGGTGCCTGAAATACAGGGAACTTCGGTAAGTAATGTGGCTGAAATTAAGCTGACCGAAAAAGGATATTTTATCTATGCATATGAATATGTGATTCCACATGCAAGTTTGAGACAGTATTGGAGAATAGAACCGCTTCCGGAAGACTGCCGGGAACTGACAGAGAAATACATATCAGGACTAAGCTATGTGAATTACAATCTGCTTGTCACAAACTGGAACAGTAGCAATGTAGAGGATATTTTGATGCCTTGTATGTATGAAGATATCTATCGGATTTATACAGGCGAAAATCTGAAGACACAGGGATGGGAAATTCCGGCAGAGGAGTATGAAAAAATAATGACTACCTATTTCCCGGTGTCTGTGGAGCAGTTGAGAGAACATTGTAGATACAACGCAGACCACAACAGTTATGAATATGAAATGATTTATGCCAGTCCATATCCGCCTTTTGGAGAAGTGGTTGATTACAAAGAAAACACGGACGGAACGATTACTCTTATTGTAGACGGAGTATGGCCGGATTATAATTCTGACCTTGCATTCAGGAATGAGATTGTGGTTCAGCCATTTGAAGATGGAACTTTTAGATATCTTTCCAATTCTATAGAGCAAATAGAATTGGAACTGCCACCAATAGCAAGAAAGAAAGGATGATATTATGGCATTAAAAAGAAAAAGCATTCTGCTGATTATGGTATTTCTGATTGGGTGTTTCATGTGTGCCTGTGGAAAAAAAGATAGTGTTGCGGGTGAATCTCTTGTGGAAGATACGGAAGAAGTATCTTCCACGGAGGAAACAAAAAGTGCCGAGGAAGAGGCTGCAGAACAATGGGAAAAGGGTTATGACCTTCCAGTAGATGTACAGGAAAGGGAAGAAGCTGAGACTGACTGTAAAAAGCTGATGGAACTTTATTTTGACATTTATGAATCAGCAGATAAAGGGATGGCATCTAATGTTGTTTTGGATGATCAAACGGTTCTTGAAATGCAGAAGAAACTAACAGACGCAGGATGCCCGGTTACAACGATGATAACCTATTCTAATATGGAGAATTATGAAAGTGTTGACAGTTTTCTGAAAGAATGTATGGAAGGGAAAAGTGGTTCTGTAGTAATTTATGAAGTCCATAACGATGGCGGACTGGGAAGAATGAAATTCATTTTTGATGGAACGGATATGTATGTTGTAAGTGCTAGAGGAATCTGGAATGCTGACAACAAGCCGGGAATTTCATACATTTCCCATACAAGACTAAAAGAGTGGAAATATACAGATAAGGGATGGTTTTGTTATGAATTATGTGTACCGGAGCCACCGGAAGTCAGTGAAATCATGGATGGAAGCTGTCTGATCAGAGTAAAGCCTATGACAGAGGAACAGCGAGAGATGTCTGAGCGCCTCGTTCTGGGACTTGGATATCAGGGACAGAACCTTTTGTGTTCCAACTGGAATGCAGAAAAAATGAGTGAGTTGGATTATAACGGAATGTTTGAATATCTGTATGGAATGAAATATGGAGAAAAGTTCAATTCTGAAGATTATCCAAATGGCATTCCGAAAGAAGAATTCGAAAATCTGATTATGGAGTATCTTCCCATAACAGCGGAGCAGATACGAGAGTACGCAGTATTTGATGAGGAAAAGCAGACATATTATTGGATGCGTCTTGGATGTTTTAATTACGCACCTACTTTCTTTGGAACTTCTCTGCCAGAGGTTGTCGATATCAAAGAAAATGAAGATGGAACAGTCACATTAACAGTTGAGGCGGTTTGCGATATGGTCATTTGCGATGATGCGGTCATAACCCATGAACTGACTGTAAGGTTTGCAGAGGATGGCAGTTTTCAGTATTTGGGGAATGAAATCTTAAATGACGGAATTATGCATATACCTGATTATCAATACCGGATTAAAGAATGATTTGATAATAGTTGTGTTCTATGGTAATCTTACAGATGTAAGAAAAGAAAGGAGGACACATGAAAAAATTAAAATTAGTTGGAATATTGACAGCAGTCGTATTGATAGGCGGTGTGATTTCAATTCCACTTATAAATAACTATACAGCCTATAAGGTGGAAAGGGCATTATGTGAAATCCCGCTGCCAGAGGAAGCAGAATTGATAGAGTCATTGTCACAGGCTGGGAAGCTGACGGGTAACGGAAATGGAATGCAGTATTTCGGAGCAATTTTAATTCGAAGTGATTTGTCTTTGGAAGAATTGGATGCTTACTATTCAGATTACAGAAGTAATGAATGGGAATGTTTGGTGGAAACTCAGGAAGGGCAGCACATTGAGGTGATTGATCACGGGACACTACAATTTTCGGAAGAAATAAAGGGCAGTGGTTATTACATTGTATATTCTTGGGGAAGTGGAAAATCTCTATTGGAAGAGCTGGATATACGTGGACATTAAAAGGAGTGCTATAACAATGAAGAAATTTTTGAAGATTATGCTATGTATTATGGGTTCGCTTCTTGCAGTGATTGTAGTATTTGGGTTTTGCATTTCGTATACGGTAAATTACAAGAAGACAACTTGCGATACATCTGTTTCTCCAGATGGAAAATATGAATTGACACTTCAGGCAGTCGGAGAACCAGACTGGCCTTTTGGTTCAGCAAGTGGACGATTAGTCCTTATGGAAGGCAAAGATAAGATATCTCAAACAGATTTTGAATTGCACAATGACGGTGGAAGCATCACAAGTAATTGTTGGAAAGTTACATGGTATGAGGACTATGTAGAAGTGATCCTATCAGGCGAAGAACAATTTGATGAGCAAGTCATTTTATATTTTGATGGTACGAAAGAATTACAGCAATTGACAGATATTGCAGATATTGAAGTGGACTATCCATCAGGAGAGAAATTAGATGAAAGCCGGGTTATAACCGAACAATCCTTTGAGGTAGATTTGAATGATTGGGGCGAGGTACGATTTGTGTCTTATCTGCCGACTTATGATACGCTTTGGGAAGATGTCTCATTTGTGCTGGCAAAGGACAATCAAATTGTGTACCATTTCCCAGCTTATTTTGAAAACAATAGTACTGAGAATGATAGTGTAGGTATGTTTGACAGCGTAGAGGCAGTTGGATTTCAAGATATAGATGGCGATGGTGCAAAGGATGTGATTGTCATTGTAAATTATGTTACAGGAGCAGGACCACAGGGAATGATACCACGGAAGACCATTAGAATATTTAGTTCACAGAATAAGGGTTTTATCATTCAGCACGATTTAATAGATGAATTAATGAAAAATATGAAAGAGGATGCTATTTCTATTTCTGCGATATGTGATTATGTGACATTGATTGAAAAAGATGAAATATATGATGGATATCGTACTATATACCAACAATACTTCGCAGACGAACGATGTGATTTTATGATATCATATAGTGCGAGTGGAAATTCCAGAGTTATCTTAAATGAGAATGAGGAAATAATAGAATTTCTTGCATATGACAGACTTTCGGAAAATGAAAAATGTGAATTATATGTTTTGTACAGAAGTAAGAAAAACGCAGATGGTTCATGGCATATCTCAGAGGCAGAGATTCTTGATATATTTGCTTATAATGTGTCTACAAAAGATGTGGTTAGTAGTGGTAAAACATCATGGTCAGCAACCGGAAATGAAAAGTATTATGAAGTAACAGGCGAAAAATAAAATGAAATCGGGTAGAAGCCAATTTCGTAGTTGGCATTTACCCGATTTTGTTATTTCCAGATATTCATGTCTGACAAGATAGACATAGTTATTTCGGTTGCGTTGCCTCCGGTAGCATCGCTGTCTGCACCAATGTTGGTAGCAAAAAAGTATGTATTATCTGCAGTTTCGATATAACCGATAAACCATCCGTTCACATCCTGACCATCCACACGTCCGGTTCCGGTCTTTCCGTAGAATGTTCCGGCATCGGAAGAGGAAAGGCAGATGGCATCTTTTACTGCATTGATATTTTCAGGGGCGAAGCCGAAGCTGTTATTTTGTAGCTTGGTTAGAAGTTCGACCTGCTCTATTGGGGAAATCTTCAAGGAAGATTCCATCCAATAAGTGGAGAAATCACCACTTATATTTTCGTTTCCATATCCAATTTCCTGAATATAGTTGGAAATGTCAGCGGCTCCAAGCTGTTCGTCCACAGATTCAAAATACCAATTCACAGAGGAATTCATTGCAGACTGTAAGGTCTGATCCGCATTCCATGCTTCAAATGGATAAGTTTCGCCATTCCATGCAATGAACGAATTTTCCGGTGTAATGATATCTTCTCCCAATCCGAACAGGGCATCATATATCTTGTAGGTGGAGTTTGGAGCAACTCGTAAGGTGGAATGCTCCATGTCGTGTATGCTCCATGCATCATTTTCTAAATCATATAAAACAAAGCTACCTTCGTATTCTCCGAAGTATGTGGAGAGGTCTACATAGGTAACATTCTCAGAAGAGGAATCCCATTGGTAGTGGCTTCCATCTGCTGCGTATGTAGAAATAAAAGGTGCGAATCCAAGTAGAAGGACAGCAGTCAACATGAATGCAGTCATACCTTTTATTCTTTTTATAAATGTCGGCTTCTCATAAGAGGCAATGTTAATAATTCTCCGTTTCATCTGCTCCATGTTTCCACCAAGGCCGGCAGCAAACGGAAAAGGAGTAAGTGAAACCTTCTCTGCAAAGTTAATCAGTGTATTGCCATAATCTTCGTAAGCATCCTCTTCAAGCATTTTCAAAACGGAAGTGTCACAGGCAACCTCTCTGTCATTACGCATTTCTTTCAATGCATACCAGACAAGAGGATTGAACCAATATACCACTCCGGCAAGGTTCATCAGATAACTGGCAATAGCATCTTTGTGCTTATAGTGCTGCAGTTCGTGTAACAGCATGTACCGCATATCGGATTCGTTGTAATCAGAGATCAGATGAATCGGCAGATAAATACACGGTTTCAAAAGTCCCACAATAATCAGGGATTTCAAAAATGCGGTGCTGTAAACAGGGATATTTCTGTGAATTTCCATTTCCTCCAAACATCGATGATATAGTCTGCGTACTTCCGGGTTCTGGAGGGGAAGTGCAGATTTCTTCAAAGTGCGTAGGCGGAGCGAGGATTTGATTACTAATATGATCATTGCAAAAATGCCTACAATCCATATCCCAAATAATATGTATCCGGCAATGGATGGTGTCTCGCTATTTACAGAAAGTGCGAAATCATTCATCCAGTCTGTATTTCCGGTCGGATGAATTTCCACAGCTTCTCCCATAGCGGTTGCGGTACCAGAAGCAGGAGAGCTTCTTAAGCTGCCAAGCCACGAGAAGATTTGTGGAAATCCGATGAGACGAAACGGTATAAAGGGAACTGTCAGCAACCCAAGAAGAAGGAACCACAGATTATACTGCATCCGGCTGGACAGGTTGTTTTTGAATATCTGCTTGGCTATCAAAAGAATTCCGATGATACCGCTGATAAATATATTGCATATTAAAAAGCGTATCATAAAATTAGCCACGTTAATTTCCTCCTTTTTTTGACCTCTTGGAAAGAAGGGAACGTAGGGTGTCTATTTCTGTTTCAGACAGTCTGTCATTTTCTATATAGGCAGACAGCATGGCAGTGATATCCCCGTCATAGTATCGTTCCAGAAAAGAGTTGCTTTCCTGGCCGATGTATTCGCTTTCTTTCACGACTGGGGTATAAACAAACACTCGGCTCTGTTTTTCATAAGTCAGAACGCCTTTTGTTACGAGACGTTTGATTAAAGTCTGTATCGTCTTAGGACTCCAGCTTGTGGTCTGTAATAATTTATCTGTTATTTCATTGGTACTGATCGGCGCATGTTTCCATACGATTTTCATAACTTCAAATTCAGCTTCAGAAATCTGTGGTAAATCGCTCATTTCAAATCCCTCCTTAAATCTTACGGCTGTAATAAATATATTATAGACGTTATTTATGTGGTTGTCAATTTCAGAAAAAACATATTGACTTGAAATCTTACTTGTGTAATAATTGAAATATTACAAGAGTAAGATTTAAAGATGGCAACAAAAAGAAAAGAACCAGAATCACAATGGATTAGCTGGTTCCTTTAATCGTTTGAACTACCTCTTTTATGTATGAGTGCTAAGAGGTATTCAATTGCTGGAAGAATCTCGGCTGCCTCTTGCTCATCACATTCCTGTAGCATCAATAACAGTTTTTGTTTTTTCACCCCATCCGTTGCGAAATCAAGGGATACAGTTATTGAATCAAAAGATAAAAAGATCAAAAAGCTGGAGGAAGAAATCCGGCAATTAAAGCTGGAGTTACAGACGCTTAGAGGTCAGGTATACGACAGTAGGTAACTTAGTTCGAGGACATGTCCTCGAACTACAAACGCAGTGTTTTCGGGGCTTTCAGCCCCGTAACACGAGTTTCCTATAGGAGGTGGTTAAAAATGGCAAGAAGCATTACTGTTATACCAGCAAAGCAGATTTCGACTGCGGAATCAGGAACAGCACAGTCAGTGCAGAAATTGAAGATGGCAGCGTACTGCCGAGTGTCAACCGACCAAGAAGAACAGTTATTAAGCTATGAGAATCAAGTCAATTATTACACAAATTACATCAGTGAGAATCCACTCTATGAATATGCAGGAACTTATGCAGACGAAGGTATTTCAGGAACCAATACCAAAAAGAGGGATGAATTCAACCGTATGATTGCTGATTCCAGGGCGGGGAAAATTGACATGATTATTACCAAGTCCATTTCCAGATTTGCAAGAAATACGCTGGATTGCTTGAACTATGTGCGAGAGTTGAAAGATTTGGGGATAGGGATTATTTTTGAAAAGGAAAATATCAATACTCTCGATGCAAAGGGTGAAGTGCTGCTTACCATTCTTTCCTCACTGGCACAGGACGAGAGCCGATCCATTTCAGAGAACTGCACATGGGGAATCCGCAGAAGGTTTGAGACAGGGAAGCACAAAATGAGTACAAAGCGTTTTCTTGGCTACGATACGGATGAAACGGGGAAGCTGGTAATCAATAGGACACAGGAGCCGATTGTGGTTCGGCTGTATCAGGAATTCATGGACGGAAAAACAACCGATTACATCAAGAGGATTTTTGAACGGGAAGGTGTGAAAAATTGGGATGGCGGTACGAAGTGGCAGTCCACAACCTTAATGAGTATGTTGGAGAATGAAAAATACAAGGGTGATGCCTTGCTGCAGAAAAGTTATACGGTGGATTTCCTCACCAAGAAACGTACACAGAACAAAGGGGAAATTCAGATGTTTTATGTGGAGGATGACCACGATGCCATCATTTCAAAGCGGATATGGGAATGTGTACAGCTTGAAATAAAACGCAGGAAAAAGTATCTGGAGGAGCATGGGACAAACTCCTATTCCCACCGGCCGGAAAGCAATCCATTTGCATCCAAGATAATTTGCGGAGACTGTAATAAAGTATTTGCACGGAAAGGCTGGCGGAGCAGTATGGGAGTTGACCGTAAGGTATGGCAATGCAGTGAACGCTACAAGGTCAAAGGAGTTATGGGATGTGCCAACCGCCACGTAGAGGAAGAAACGCTGATAAAGGCTTATCTGATGGCTTGGAACGCATTGGTGGAGAACCGAGAGGACTTTATGGAGCAGTGGACGGAACAGCTGCAGAGCGAGAACCTCTTGGAAAGTTATCGGGCGGAGAAGTTCATAGAATATACCGATGGGGCAAAGCCTTTGACGGAGATGGATACGGACTTCATGCTGAAAACACTGGACCACATCAAGGTTTTTGAAGATGGAACATTGTTGGTGGTCTTCCTGGACGGAACGGAGATTGAATGTAAAAATGAAGAGGAGTAAGAAAAGATGTCGATTGGGAGTTGCGATTCCTGATCGGCTTTTTTTCTTGCACTTTTTCCAGATAGTAAAATGTAGATTGATGTGGTAAAATATAATGAACGGAATAAGATTTTCTTGTCAAGAAGGGATGAGTATTTTGATTCAAATTGATATAGTGGATTATGATAATTTATCAAGTCTTGGGATGCGGATAACAAAGTACGTTAATAGTAATTTGCGGGATATAGTACGGGTATTAGTAGATATTCTTGAAACAGATCCGGAGTTTGATTTAGATGGATTTTTTCCAAGAGATTATCTTATGAGAAAACCGCAAGAGTGTAGAAATGCCGTCAATGAATTATATGAAATTATCCGTTCAAAAAATATCAGGGATTTTATTAAGCCTAAATATGAATATTTGCTATATGCAATATTATGCTGGTGGGAAGATTGTACAGATGATGAAGATGATTTAATAATAAATCCCATAGACGATGAGCTTAAAAGAGATTTAAATAATGATGATGGAAAGAATAGTTTAAAATTGATACAGTATTTTGAAGAATACTATTATTCCCCTGAGAGTCATTAATACTTGGCACAATCGCAGGTGTATCTGGAATATTCTGATTAGG
>OFFM01001570.1_pt1 | contig 12213 bp, 9 predicted proteins | sample 1521401 | NCBI WGS metagenome assembly OFFM01 (sample SAMEA3504118, study PRJEB24116) | mouse gut metagenome | biome: mouse gut; feature: mouse-associated habitat; material: faeces | place: Denmark | collected 2011
CCAAGAAAAATTTTGTTTTTTAATAATCATCATATTAATTTTGCGCCTCGTTTTAAAATACTTATAAAAGTCGGAAAATTATTTAATCGTTTCCTTGGGGATTTACTGTCATCAGACAGGCTTTCCTTTAGTGGAGAAACGGGTGTATTGTTATGAGAATGTGTGTAAGAAGAATCAAGACGGTCATTTTTTTAACTGCGCTTCTTTCCGGGGCGTGCTTCAGCATGCGCGCTCAGGAGGTCGCCATTAAAACAAATGTACTTTACGACATTGCTGCAACTGTAAATGCGGGAGTTGAGTTTGGGCTTGCCCCGAAGTGGACGCTCGACATTTCGGGCAATTATAACGGATGGACTCTGTCGGGAGGACGCAAATGGAAGCATTGGCTCGTGCAGCCGGAGGCGCGCTGGTGGGCCTGCGACAAGTTTGCCGGACATTTTTTCGGGGTTCATGCGCATGGTGGCCAGTGCAATGTCGGCAATCTGAAGAACAACATCAGGTTTTTGGGAACGGACTTTTCCAAATTGTCTGACAGGCGCTATCAGGGCTGGTTTGCAGGTGCAGGAGTGGCATATGGCTATTCCTGGATTCTGGGCAGGCACTGGAACATTGAGGCTGAAATCGGAGCGGGATGGATTTATACGCGTTATGACGTGTTCCCTTGTGCCGCCTGCGGTACCAGGCTGGCGAGCTGCCTTTCGCACAATTATTTCGGGCCTACAAAGGCTGCTGTCAATCTTGTATTCGTATTTTAAGCATCGCTCACAGTCACTCCAGCCTCGCCTTAATCATTTATTTTAGAATAATTCACATGAAAAAGATACTCGGCATCATCGCATTTGCGTTCCTTATCATGGATATGGCATCTGCCCAGGAAGTCCTGGGAGGGCGCATAATGATATCCGGCCTTGACGTGGCCCGCACAGAGGGGAACCTTTTTGTATCCATGGACATGGACTTGTCCTCCCTCGACCTTAAGACTGACCGTGAACTTATAGTCACTCCTGTATTATACACCGGTACGGACAGCTTGAGTCTCAGTCCGGTCGTGATAGCAGGACGCAACCGCTATTTCCATCATCTGCGCAACGGGATTTCTCCTGAGGAAGCGGCATTGTACCGTGAAGGAAGCACATCCGTGGTTGAATATCGCGCAACGGTTCCCTATTCCGGGTGGATGGGGCGTGCTGACCTGAGGATTGACGGACTGGTTTGCGGCTGCTGCGGTGCTCCTTTGGACGGAGAAAGTGATTTCCTTTCTGCACTTGATATGGAGCCGCGCGTGTTCATGCCTTCGTTCGTATATCTTTCCCCTGAGGGTGAGGCTGTGAAGATGCGTGTCGAGAAAGGTTCGGCATACATAGACTTCCCTGTGAACCGGACTGAGATATATGAGGACTACCGCTCGAATGCTGATGAACTGCGCAAAATCCGTTCTACAATTGAACTTGTGCGTAATGACCCTGATACGCGGATAACCTCCGTTTCCATAAAGGGATATGCTTCTCCGGAAGGACCTTATGACAATAATGTGCGTCTGGCAAAAGGACGTACCAGGACGCTGAAAGAGTATGTCCGCCGCCAGTATGATTTTCCTGATTCGCTCCTGCATACCTCATATGAGCCTGAGGACTGGGACGGCCTTGAGAAGTTTGTGCGCAGCAGCGGCCTTGCAGGCAGGGACGGTATCCTTGAAGTCATTGCGGGCAGTCTGGCCCCGGATGCCAAGGAATGGAAGATAAAGTCGTCATGGCCGGAGGATTATGCTTTTCTGCTTAAGGAGGTTTATCCTGGCTTGCGCCATTCCGACTATGCGGTGGAGTATGAGGTGCGCACATATACGGATGTCGATGAAATCAGGCGTGTCCTCAGGACAAGGCCGCAGAAGCTGAGCCTTCAGGAGATGTATCTTGCCGCACAGCAGATGGAGCCGGGAAGCGATGAGTATAACGAGACATTCGAGATAGCCGTGCGCATTTTTCCGGATGATCCTGCGGCTAATCTGAATGCCGCCAATTCCGCCATGTCACGCGGAGACCTGAAGAATGCGGGCAAATATCTTACAAAGGCAGGAAACAGCCCTGAGGCCGTGTATGCGAGGGGAGTCTTAGCAGCTCTTTCCGGTGAATACGATTCTGCCGGGAAATTGTTTGGCGAGGCAGCCGGAATGGGAATTTCCCAGGCTGAAGAGGCCCTTGAGTCGCTTAGTGAACTTTATTGAATGTAAATACGAAGTTTAAAAGAAAATGAAAAATTGGAGTAAATTTTTGATTGGCGCCTGTGTTGTGGCGCTGTCCGCCTCATGCAGCGAAAAGGAGCTGAACAGCGGAAAGACAGGTCCGGATAATGTAAATCCGAAAGATGCAGTTTATATGAATGTTGCCGTACAGCTTCCTGTAGGCCCTGGTACACGCAGTGTTACCAATCCTGGGGGGGGGCAGCAATAACGGCACAGAAGTAGGAAAGGATTATGAGAATCTCGTAAAATCCATTCTGCTCGTGCTTGCCGATGAACACAACAAATTCATCGCTTACGGTGAGCACATGGAAAACATTAATGAAGTGACTAACGGCAAAGTCTCTACCGTCCACACAATAACAAAATCCACTCTGAAAAAATATTATGGAGATGACAATACTCTTACTGAGGCTGAGCGCGCAATAAATGTGTTTGTCTTCTGCAACCCTACAGCCGAATTGGGAGAATATATCGAAACCGTGAGCAAGGGAACGGATGCTGAAAAGGCAGGCTGGTACAATGCGGCATGCAAGATAAACGAGCAGCCTGACGGCACTTCTGACAATGATGCGATATGGGGCGGACCTGCACATAAAAACGGATTCCTGATGTCTGTTGCGGATATCACAAAAATAGGTAAAAAACTGCCTGCGAAATTCAGCGAGTGGGACAGCTATACTACAATAGACAAGGCATTCAATCTGTCGGGCATGAACAATGCTTATACCGACAAAGAGATAAATAACGGCGGTGCAATTCCTGTGGAGCGTGCCGTTGCACGTTTCGATTTCCGTGACGGCAGCCCGAATGGCCACAACACTTATGACGTCGTGACAGATAAGGAAGGACAGCTTCTCGTGCAGATTGAACTTCAGAAGATGGCTCTTGTAAATATGAGCAAGGAGTTCTATTATCTTCGCAGGGTATCGCCGACCGGCAATGATGATGACAATGTGCTCTGCGGCATCGAGACTCCGGAAAGTTATGTGATGGATACTGATGCTGCAGCAAAAAGGGATGATGCCATAATAGCAGGCAATACGTATGCCGATCATTTCAATTTCTGCCTTGGGCATGTTGCAGGGGACAAATGGACCATCGATGAGACTGCTCGCAACCAGTGGTTCACTTCAAAGACTTCTGATATCCTTGGCGGAGAAGAAGACAATGACGAAGGATGGAAGCCTGCCGCTTCCGCCGGATATCATATCTGGCGTTATGTAACTGAAAATACAGTTCCGTCAGCCACGATGCAGAAGAACGGAATATCTACCGGTATTGTCTTCAAAGGAAAGATGCTTGCTGCGGAAAGTGCTTCAGGCTCATTGGCGGAGGCAATCAAGAATGTCACAGGAACTTCAGAGGATGCTATTCTGTACTCTTATTCCAACAATATCTATGTGACATGGAAAGAGGTCCGTGCCCTTGCCATTGAGGAGGGACAGGGCAGTGAACTTTATCAGGATGTATTCGGAAAGAATATGACATCCGTTCCTGTTGCCGAAAAACCGGCTGAGGGTGAGACTGCTGCAGTTGAGGCTGTATATAGCGATGACGTGGACAGCCCTGACTATCTGTGGAATGTATGGCATAATGTGAACGGACACGATGCCGGACATGAGTCTTTGGCTAAGTTCAAGAAAGCTGCGACATCGGCTAAGTTCACGCTCTATGAGTCAAGCCTCGATGCTGAATACGGGGCCGGCTACTATTGCTACTACTTCTATTGGAACCGCCATAATGACAACGGCAACAGCGGTGTCATGAGTCCTATGGAATTTGCTGTAGTCCGTAATAATGTGTACAAGCTTGCTGTAACAAACATCAACAGACTCGGCCATCCGCGCATTTCCGACAATAATCCTGACCCTGTTGATCCGGACGATCCGGATGAGAAGGGAGATGTATATCTTACTGTTTCCGTTGAGGTTCTTCCTTGGACAGTTCGCGTGAACAATATCGAATTCTAACAATTTGGAAATGCGAAGCGGAAAACGGCATATAATTTCAACATTTGCAGGTGCGGTCTTGTGTGCCGCATCTGCATGTGTTGCCTTTTCGTCCTGCGAACGCATCTATGATGACCTTGCACCGTGTCCCCACGGAGTGTCGTTGCGGTTTGTCTATGACTACAATATGGAATATGCAAATGCATTTCCGTCAAATGTGGATTGCCTGACGCTCTACATTTATGACAGCGAAGGCAAGTATGTGGATACAGAGACTGTGACCGGCACGCAGCTTCAGGACGAAAACTGGAGGATGACGCTGGATCTTGAAAAAGGTACTTATCATTTTGTGGCTTATGGCGGACTCGCCTGCAGTGAGAAAACTTTTGCAGTGCTGCAGGAGCCTGGGGCCGGGAGTATGGATACGGAACTGAAGGTGGAGATTGACAAGAATCGTCTTTCTGCTTCAGAGGCCGGTGACAGGCGCCTGCATGATCTGTTCTGGGGTGAACTGTCTTTGGCTACGGCTGACCTTTACAGTGAGGGCACTGTCAGGATGATGAAGAACACGAACAATATACGGATCGTGCTTCAGCAGCTTAACGGCGAGCCTGTCATGGTTGATGACTTTGAGTTTGCCATAACGGATGACAACACTCTTTTCGGATATGACAATGATTTGGTTTCCAATGGAATGGTGACTTATGCTCCGTGGGTGTCAGGAGAGGCTGTCGCCGGCGCTTCCGGAGACGGCAAGCCTGTCATTGCCGCATATTCTGAATTCTCGACTTCCCGTCTGATGAAAAAGAATTCTCCAAGGCTGACCATCAGGCTGAAGGAAGACGGCCGTGAGGTTGTGGATATTCCGCTGAATGACTATCTTCTTCTTCTCAAGAGCGAATTGTATGCGAAGATGCCCCCACAGGAGTTTCTTGACAGGGAAAGCGTATGGTCTATGGTGTTCTTCCTCGGAAGCGACATGAGCTGGATCAGGACGCACATCAAAATCAATGACTGGACTGTGAGAATCAATAATGCGGAGATGTAAAATGGGACGGTTGGCTTCATCTGTCATATTGTGCATAGGCCTGCTGCAGGTATTTTGCGCCTGCGGAGCTGCCGTGGATTTGGATATGTCCGGAGATGGTGATGCCGGCTTTGTCAATCTTGACATAAGTGTCGCCATGTCTGACGTGTCCGGTTCGCTTACAAAGGCGGCGGACTCCGATGCTGCGGATGACAATGAGAAAATGCAGAGTCTCCGTATTGTGATCGTACGTCCGGACATGACTGTAGAGGCGAACAGACGCATCAATTTGAAAGCTGTCCTGAACCATGAGGAAGAGACTTTCAAGGTTGCGGCAAATGAACAGAAGACTATATATCTGTTTGTAAACGAGGATACGGAGTTTGTTTCTGAGACAGACAATATAAAGCGCAAGGTTGTGGACTATGATTTTAGTGGAATCATTGTCGGGCAGCCGTTTCCTGGTGCAGAAATCGGGAACCTGACCGTCAGGCTGGATAGCCGCAGCGCGCAGGTGGCCGGTCCGCTTCCGATGAGCGGAAAGCATTTTGTGGATGTTCCCGGAAAAGACCATTCCTGCCGTCTCTTCGTGACCAGGGCTGCCGTGAAATTCACCTTCCATATAAATAATGAAAGTTCCGAGGAAGTAGGACTTGGGGGAGTGACTCTGAGCAAGATGGCGCGTGAGGAATGGTATGTTCCGCGTGCATTGTATGATGAGGAGGGTAATGTCACCGATTATAAAGTCCCTGCTCTTGAAGGAGACAATGGCTATTATATTTTCAGAAATGATTTTGTTCCGTATATACCTCTGGCGGTCGGTGGCAAGGTTGATTTGAGGCCGATTTATTTGCTGGAGGGCCAATATAAGGAGGGCTATTCGATGTCTATTTTCATCGGCGGCACAGAAAGGCATGCCGCAGTGTTCGGCAATCTTCCGGAGCTTCCGCGCAATACACATGTTGTGGTGAATGTCACGATAAAGAAAGATGCGCGTATCGTCTGGGAGGCCGATGTCGTTCCATATGAAGCGGTCGATCTCAATCCTGGATTCGGGAAATAATGAAGAGTAGAATTTTGTACGAGAAATGAACTGTAGAGTCATATATGTTTTATCGGTCTGTCTTGCTTTATCCGGACTGTCTGCCTGCATAGAAGAGCCTATGTTTGAGGACGGGCTTGTAGGCGAAGGTGAGAGTACTGTGTCTTTCGGGGCAGTGTTCCGTCCGATGGAAGATGCAACGCTTGGAAAGACACGCAGTTTGGGCGGTAATGAAATCAGGGACATAAATGATATGTCTGTTGTGATGTACAGGGAAGACGGCTCCCTCGCATCCTATTATTATTTTGACAAAGATGAACTTACGGTCACGGATGAGCCGCGGCCAGGGTATGATGAGAGTGTGACCAAAAACGTTGCATTCCAGTGCAAGGTCCCTTACGGAAGATACCGTATTTATGCTATTGCAAATATGGGCAATCTGACAACGGACGACCGCATCCTTACAGAAGGTGAGTTTAAGGCTTTGCCGCTGAAATGGAACCATGAGGATATCGCGGCAAACAATCAGATGTCAGGATATTTCAGTGATTCGCCGTCCACTGCCTATGCCTCAGGTGAGGCTCCGCTTCTGACCATAGGCAAGTCGGACATTAGTCTTCATGCTTGGCTCAGGAGGGCTGTCTCAAAGGTTACGGTCGCTTTCCGGGCCGACAGCCTGAAGGATAACATATACATATACATAAAGTCAGCCCAGATAAAGGATATTCCTTTGGGTTGCAAGCTGGTTGACGCGAATGCACCTGATTCTGCGGAGGAACTTCTTCATGAGGGAGATACTGTGCAGTTCGGCAAGGGAGATGAATACCAGATGTGGCCTGCACTTTCCTGCGGGCGCGGTGCAAACCGGTATGGCAGCCACGATAATGATGCCCCGTCGTTGTTTTTCTATGAGAATATGCAGGGAAAGCATCCGGACAAACATAAGTACGGAAATTTTGAAAGCAAAGATAATGTCCCTTACGGTACATATGTTGAGGTGAAGGGCTATTACATAAACAAAACTACGGAGAATCCGTCATATGGCAATATCACCTACAGATGCATGCTTGGCAAGAACATGACGGACGATTTCAATGCGGAGAGGAACACTCATTATAAGCTTACGCTGGTGTTCAGAAATGACGCCAACGACCCTGACTGGCATATAGAGTATGACTATCAGCCGGCGCCGCCTGAAATCATCGTTCCGAGTCCTATTTATATATCGTATCTGGCCAATCAGAGCGTTGATATTCCTGTCACCATATACTATGACAAAAATATTACGTCGGTCAAGTCCGTGACTGCGGAAATCATACGTAATGACTGGGGATTCGAGGGACATAAATATGACTATACCAACAAGGAACTGACAAACGGTTTCCTTTCGCTTGAACTGTTGAATACCAATGTGCTGACAGATAGGAAAACTCAGTATGCCCCGAAAAAGACTTATACGGAGTTCGATGAGAAAACTGATGAAAAGTATACGATAAGGGTTCCGGTTTATACAAGACCGATGAATATTGGCAGCAGTTTTTCCGGAAACAATTATTTTGTAGGGCGAAGACGCTATGCCACGGTGCGTCTGACTGCCACGCTGGAGGATGAAAGTGTTGTCGTGAAGCCTTTTGACGTGGAAATCATCCAGTCGCGGCGTCTGGTGAATCCTAAGGGCGTTTGGCGCAAATGGGATTCGGAAAAGCCTTTCCGCATTACATTGAAGAACTCTGATTCGTCTCCGACAGTGGCGACTGAATTTGAGGCTCTGTTGTCGGATGGGCCGTGGACGGCTTCAATTGTGAAAGGTGCCGATTGGGTGCGGATCAAAGATACGGAAAGCCAGACTTGGGGGACAGAAGATGTGACTGGAGGCACAGGCTCGAAGATTGAGTTTGACTACAAGCCTGCTTCCAAGTGTTCCGGTGAGAACGAAAGCCGCTTCGGGCTTATTGAAATAAAATTCCACAACAATACCTGTACCCATATGGTTCTGGTGAGCCAGGGAACTGCACCGGTTGAGCTTGGCGGCAGGAGGTGGCATATGTCAAATGTGAAATACAGCGGAACCGATGCTGAAAACCCTTTGATGGAAGGGTCAATGTTTGCCTTCGGAAACTCAGACAATGCGATTTTGTCTTCGAATAACCTGAAAGATGGCTATGGGTTTGATATTTCCTGCCTTTGGAAAAGATTTGACGTATATGATTCCCAAGGCAATGTCCAGCAAAAGCTGCTTAATGACATAGGCAATTTATTGGACGGATTTACTGATGACAGAATGACTGAAAACGGCAAGTGCCGTGTGGCGAATACGGAAGATTGGGCGGATCTTGCTACAGATAAATATATACGCTATTATGGTATCCTTTATGGGGATGAGTGCGAAGAAACCCTCAGCTCAAACAAGGTTACAAATACTTATACGAATGCAGGGGATGTAAAAGGCATGAGAGGATGTTTCGTTTGTGACCCCTTGACGGGAAAGCATCTGTTCTTCCCTATCGGCAATACCGGTTATGGACGAAGAAAATATATCGACAATACCAATAGGGATGCAGCTACGCACCCTAATCAGGGGGAAGGCGTGTTGAAATATGCTTCGAGAACTTCTGAGATGGAAAAAGAAACAGCGGAGAAAGTTCCTAACTATTACAGTCTGTGGAATGGGCCTGGTGCTGTATATTTGTATGGCGAAAGGAAAGAGGTCTCTAATGAATCGTATCGCTATGGGTTCGATATCAATTATTTCAGTTTCGGATTTGAGGAATTTTCTGTGGATATGATAAAAAACCATGGACGTTCGGATTTCTGTTTCATCCGCAGGATAGACAACTGACGCTTGCCACATAATGCATATGGATTTGCATCATAATTGAAGATTGATGCCCGTTCCCAAAAGGTTGCCTTTATCTTTGGGAACGGGCATTTTTGTGTGGGGGAGGGCATCCGGCAGGCCGCTATGCCAGATTGCCAATCATCTCTGCCGTCAGACCGGTGTATTTGGCCACAGTCTCCACTGGCATGCCGTCAGCCAGCATTGCCTTGGCAGTCTCATTTACAGCTTCTTTTCTTCCCTCAGCCAATCCTTCTTCCCTTCCTTTTGCCTTCCCTTTTTCCAGGCCTTGTTCAAAGGCATAGTCCTTAATTTCCAGAATGTCTCTTTCGTCCAGCATAGCTTTCTCGTATTTAGTTTTCTTCTGTTCATCGAAAGCGGCGATTCTGCATGCCTCCAGCAACTGATTGAAAAACGGCTTTTCCCTTATGGCCTCCGGAATATCGATTAGTGATGAACTGTGCTTGAAAATGTAGAAAAGCCAGTCCCTGTCGGTCTTGCACTCTCTTTCGCTCTTGGTGAACCTTTCCAATTCTGCAAATATAATGGAAATAGTGGGAGGTGCAGCTTCTCCTGTTCTCTTTTCTGTAAAGGAATAATAGGACACGATGTTGTTCGTGTTCCACAGAGACGTTTCAAGATGCTGCATCCTGTAATTCAGGAAAGCCACAATATAGACAGGCTTGAGTATGGAATACCTCTCCTTGGCTTTCAGTTGTCTGTGGAAAGCTCCGGCAGCATAGAATACGCATCTTTGGAAGAATCCTGACCTGTTCTCCCGCTGCACTTCTACTATGAATGTCGTTCCGTCGGTTCCTTTGCAGATAAGGTCAAGTTTCGTTAGTTTTCCGTCCCGGGTGTCTTTCCCCTGTTCCCTGTCGCTGTAATATTTTTCGATGTCGCTGATTTGGGCCTGAGGCGGGAGCACCTCATTTAGAAGTCCGATGAGCAGCGTTTTGTTGGCCTCGTCCGCGAATACGGCCTTGAATCCAGAGTCATAAGTCAGGTCAACGAAAATCCCTTTCGGTTCAGACCCATAGCAATTGTCATACATGACCATAAGCATTAAAATTCATGTCGCAAAGTGAGCGAAAGTTATCCGTGTAACGAAAATTTACGCGGATAAATCAAAAAATGGCGTTCTGAAGCATCTCAAATCGAGAAATCAGAGCAGAAATTTGTCTGATTTTTTACAAAATTCAGCCAAAATGCCATCTGCTTATTGTGCGAGATATGCGTGATTGGAATTTTTGCTGGAAATTCATAACTTTGCGGATTGTTCGGGATGGTAATTTGGTGACTTTCTGGAATTGTCTCATGTGGGAAGCCGGACAATTGGCCGCTGTTGTGGCGGCGCTGTGAAAAAGAATAACATAAAAAGCGATAATATAATGGCAAAAGAAGTTACAAAAAGGTCTGACGACTACTCAAAGTGGTATGACAACCTTGTGGTCAAGGCAGACTTGGCTGAGCGTTCAGCAGTGAGGGGATGTATGGTAATAAAGCCATACGGCTATGCTATCTGGGAGAAAATGCAGCAGGTTCTTGACAAAATGTTCAAGGATACCGGGCATGTCAACGCATATTTCCCTCTTTTCATTCCCAAATCTTTCCTCAGCAGGGAAGCCGAGCATGTGGAGGGATTCGCCAAGGAGTGCGCCGTTGTGACGCACCACAGGCTTATGGCCAATCCTGACGGTCCGGGAGTCGTAGTTGACCCGTCAGCAAGACTTGAGGAGGAACTTGTCGTGAGGCCGACTTCCGAGACCATTATCTGGAACACTTACAAGAACTGGGTCACATCATGGAGGGATCTTCCCATAATGTGCAACCAGTGGGCGAATGTGGTGCGCTGGGAGATGCGTACCCGCCTTTTCCTCCGCACGGCCGAGTTCCTCTGGCAGGAGGGCCATACAGCACATTCTACCGAGCAGGAGGCTATTGCCGAGGCAACAAAGATGGTCGGAGTATATGCTGATTTTGCGCGCAACTGGATGGCGCTTCCGGTGGTAGTGGGACACAAGAGCCCTAACGAGAGATTTGCCGGTGCTCTCGACACGATGACAATCGAAGCCCTGATGCAGGACGGAAAGGCTTTGCAGGCCGGCACATCGCACTTCCTCGGACAGAATTTCGCAAAGGCGTTCGACGTGATGTTCACCAACAGGGAAGGAAAGCAGGAATATGTATGGGCTACTTCATGGGGCGTGTCAACGCGTCTTATGGGTGCACTTATCATGGCTCACGGTGACGACAACGGTCTTGTGCTTCCTCCTAAACTCGCTCCTATACAGGTGGTTATGGTGCCTATTCCAGGCAAGGACGAAGAGGGCAACAAGGCCATAGCCGAAAAGATGGACGAGCTCAAGAAAGAGCTTGAGGCACACGGCCACAGTGTCAAGATAGATGACCGTGACACACTGCGTCCCGGATTCAAGTTCGCTGAATGGGAGCTTAAGGGAGTTCCTGTGCGTCTTGCCATCGGTGCGCGCGACCTTGCGAACGGAACAGTCGAGGTTGCCCGCCGTGATACCGGAGAGAAGATTTCAGCTTCCGTTGAGGGACTGGGCAAGAGGATTGAAGACCTGCTTGACGAGATTCAGGAGAATATCTATGCAAGAGCTTTGAAATTCCGTGACGGCAGCATCCGCAAGGTTGACACTTGGGAGCAGTTCAAGGAGGAAATCACCAAGGGAGGTTTTCTGCTCTGCCATTGGGACGGCACTCCTGAGACTGAGGAGAGGATTAAGGAGGAGACAAAGGCAACCATCCGCTGCATACCTATGGACAGTGCGGTATGTGAAGAGGAGGGAACCTGCATCTATTCCGGAAAGCCTTCTCACCGCAGGGTGCTTTTCGCTATTTCATATTAGCGGAGTCCCCGCGGATTATTTTCAGCCCGTTTTGCAGACTGTACCTGCTGATGGCATGCAAAATGCATTGCCCGGCTTGCTTTTGCATATCAGATTATTCACCATGCTCCTTTCCTTAAGGGGCATAAACAGAGACAATGATGAAAAGAACTTTTATCACTATTGTAGCATCTTGTGCGGCTTTGCTCCCGTCTTTCGCACAGGACGCCCAGCAGGCAGCTGCAGAGGCTGCAAAGACCATTACTAC
>OFFM01001573.1_pt1 | contig 12202 bp, 10 predicted proteins | sample 1521401 | NCBI WGS metagenome assembly OFFM01 (sample SAMEA3504118, study PRJEB24116) | mouse gut metagenome | biome: mouse gut; feature: mouse-associated habitat; material: faeces | place: Denmark | collected 2011
TTCACCTGTTCGCGCCGCGCATGGCGGTTCAGCGCTTCTCGCGCACGGCGGTGCCGTACACGGTGATCTCCGCCGCCCCCTGCATGATGGACGCCGAGGCGTAGCGGATATTCACCACCGCGTCCGCTCCCAGGGCTTCCGCCTCGTCCACCATCCGCTTGGTGGCCAGCTGCCGGGCCTCGGTGAGCATATCGGTGTAGCTCTCGATCTCGCCGCCCACAAAGGTCTTCATCCCGGCCATGAAGTCCTTGCCGAAGTTCTTGGACTGGACGACCGTGCCCTTTACGATGCCAAGGGCCTCGATCTCTTTCCCGGGTACGTGGTCAATATTGAGCAGCAGCATCTTCTTCTCCTCCTTGAATCTCTTTCAATCTTGTTTTCAGGCTTATCCAGATAAAGGGAATGCTCCCTATACCCAACACAATGAGCAGCAGCGTCAGCCTGGACAGGAACGAGCCTGGCTCCATGCCGGCCCGCAGCCACAGCAGGACCACCACCGACGTCAGCCGCAGCAGGGTGGAGGACAGCGCCCCCAGGATAGCGTTCTTCCGGCGGGCGGACTGGGACGGGCTGTCAGTATTTGCTGGCTTCATCCTCTTCCCCTCCGTCGATCTCCCGCAGCCGCTGGGCCATGGCGGCCAGAACGCCCACAATCACCGCGCCGCCCACGGCGGCGTACAGCAGCAGGAAGGGCAGCACGCCCCAGCCTCCCGCCTCCGCCCCCAGCAGTCCGGCAGCGTAGGAAATCATGGCCACCAGGGGGCCCACATAGGCAACCACCAACACCGCCACCACCACGGGGGCGATCTTCTTCTTAGTATTTTTTTGCATCATCGATCTCTCCTTTCCCAATCTCCCGGATACGCTGGAACAGGGCGAACAAAACGCCGCAGATCAGCAGAGTGGGGATGGCGATAAACACCGCCGTCAGGGCCAGGGGCGGCGAACTGGCGGGGTCCTCGGCATAGCCCCAGACAAACAGACCGATGAAGGCCGTCAGCAGAATCACCATCACCACCGCCACCACAATGGGGGCCACGTAGCGGATGCGCACGTCCTGCTTCTGCTTGTTGGGGAAGGTGGTGCCGGTCTGCTCCAGCTTCTCCAGCTCCGTCAGGACGGCGGCGGCGTCCAGGTCGTTGAGAGGCTCGGTGCGCTCTTTGAGGAGTTCGCACAGACGGACCGATTCCTCCAGATTCTGCCGCTCCCGCTCCAGGGTGATGAGGTGGCGGCGCATACCGTCGCCTACGGTCTGGGCACCCTCCTGCATCCGGCGGATCTCATCAATGGGCACCCCCAGCTTCCGCATGAGCTTGATGCGCCGGAGGACGGCTACCTCCTCCTCGCCGTAGTCCCGGTAGCCGTTGTCGCTGTTGCGGCTGGGGGACAGCAGGCCCTTCTCCTCATAGAAGCGGATATTCTTCTTCGTGATGCCCACCAGGGCCTCCACCTCGTTGATCTTCAGGGGTACCACCTCTTTTCACCCCCTATTTTATACCTTCCGGCAGGGGGAAGGTCAAGAGGTTTTTGCATTTTCCCGCAAATTTTTATAGATCCGCGCCGCCCAGAGGCAGGCCAGGGCGGTGAGCAGCAGCACGACGGCCTCCGTAGCGGCGATAGGAAGGTGCGCGCTGGCGACCACGGCGGCGAAGTTGACACCGGCGTGGACGGCGATGGCGGCGGGGAACAGCAGCCGCCTGCCGGTCCGGACAGAGGCGAAGACCAGTACGGAGAGAGCCATATGCAGCGCCATGGCCGACAGGCGCTCCAGTCCGCCCCAGAGGAACATGCCGGCAGGGGTGGAGAGAATGGTCTCCGCCGCTGCGGCGGCTTCTGCGGGAAGAGGCGCGCCGGAGGTATAGGCCAGTCCCAGGGACAGGTTGGCGATCATGGACAGGCCCATGACCAGGAAGGCCTCGATGCCGCCGTGGCCGATGCCGTAGGACAGGGCGGTGATCCGGGCGGTGTGGGGTTTCAGGATGAAGCGGAAGGCCAGAAGGCGGCCCGTCTCCTCGAAGAGACCCGCTGCCAGTCCGCCGTAGAGGGCGTAGAGCAGGATGTTCTGCTGGATGGCAGCTCCGGCGGGGGAACGGAGGATCAGATTGTGCAGGATGGGCTCCAGGACCATGGCGAAAAGGACGAAGGTCCCGGCTCCCGTCAGAAAGGCGGTCCAGGTCCCGCCACGGCGGCGGAGGGCGAGCATCACCCCCAGGGGCAGCAGCAGGGTCATGAGGACGATGGCGGTGAGAACAATGATGGTGGCAGCTGGCATGGCTGTTTCCTCCTGTCTGGTTGGTTTATGGGGAGATGATACACCTTCCGGCTGGTGGAATGTCAAGAGATTTTTGATTTTTTCTTCGCCCGAAGGGCCGCACAGGCCAACCGGCGGATTTTGGTGGTGACAGACGAGAGAAGCTGTGATAAAATGGGAATACTACAATGAGGAGGCGATATCATGCTGATTAAAAACGCAAAAATACTGATTGGGAAAGCTTTCCTGGAAGCAGACATCCAGTTTGACGAGACCATTACCGCCATCGGGAAAATCGAGGGTCCGGCGGATCTGGACGCCCAGGGATGCTATGTGGTGCCCGGGCTGGTGGACATCCACACCCATGGGGCTATGGGGGAGGACTTCTCCGACGGCAGGCGGTCGGGGCTTCAGCCCCTGGCGGACTACTACGCCGCCCACGGCGTCACCTCCTACCTGGCCACCACCATGACCCTCAAGGAGGAGACCCTCACCCCCGCCATGCACGCCATCCGGGACTTCCGGCCCAACGGCGGGGCCAAGTGCGCCGGCATCCACCTGGAGGGGCCCTTCCTCAGCTACGCCAAGCGGGGGGCCCAGGCAGCGGAGAACCTCCACCGGCCCGACGCCGCCCTCTTCCACCGGCTCAACGAGGCCAGCGGCGGCCGGGTGAAGCTGGTCACCGTGGCCTGCGAGGAGGAGGGGGCCATCCCCTTTATCCGGGAGCTCTCCCAGGTCTGCACCGTCTCCCTGGGCCACACCACGGCGGACTATGACACCGCCATGGCGGGCTTCCAGGCCGGGGCCACCCACGCCACCCACCTCTACAACGGCATGCCCTCCTTCCTCCACCGGGCCCCGGGGGTCATCGGCGCGGCCTTCGACGCCGGCGCCAGCGTGGAGCTCATCTGCGACGGGCTCCACATCCACCCCTCCGTCATCCGGGCCACCTACCAGCTCTTCGGGGACAAGCTGAACCTGATCTCCGACTCCCTGCGCTGCGCGGGGATGCCCGACGGGGATTATGAGCTGGGGGGACAGCCTATCGTGGTGAAGGACCACAGGGCAACCCTGCTGGACGGTACGCTGGCCGGGTCCTCAATCTCCCTGCTGGACGCGGTGCGCAATGTGGTGCGCTTTGGCCTGCCTCTGGCGGATGCCGTGTACGCCGCCTCCACCGCCCCCGCGCTGGCCGTCGGACTGAAGGCCGGTGCGCTCCAGGCGGGCAGGCCTGCCGATTTGCTGGTGCTGGACGGGCATTTGGCGCTGAAAGCGGTGTTCGTGGACGGAAAGAAACAGGGTTGATGTCCATGTATGACGGAAGAAAAGTTGTCAACTGTCTTTTCTTCCAAATTTAGGGGCTTGTTTTTGGCAAATATCACGATAGCACGCAGGCTCCGGGAGAAATTTTATGCAACATCAACATTGACAAAAAGTGCTTGAAACTGGTAAAATAAATCCAGTTTAGGAGAGAAACCTAAACTGTTGTATCGTTTTTCCTCAATCTTCTCCATCAAAGGAAAGGGCCGCTTTCGTATGAAGGCGGCCCTTTCCTTTGATGGAGGCAAAGACGGCGCGAAACTTGTTTCAGACCGCGCAGCTGTAAACCGAAAACTGCTCCGGGATGGATTCCCCTGGCTGCTGTCAGAACGGTTTGACAGGGTATGATAAATATGATAGAATCAAGACAGCCCCTGTAACAGGACGGGGCGCTGCGGGTTCAAACGGCAGACAGGGTAGGCTCCTCCACTTGCGGAGGAGGTGTTTCTTTCCCCTCCTCCGCGTCCATGAAACGGAGGAGGCGGTGCAATGGTTACATACGGCGAGCTTTTTGCTTACACGCTTGTACTCATCAGCATTGTTGGATTGTGCGTACAGATCGCGCAATTTTTTAACAAAAAGAAGTAACCGCCCTTTGGCTACCAACCAGGCGGTTACTTCTGTAGCTTAACCAGGAGGGGCCTCCCGTTTGCCGGCAGCGCCCTATCCTTATGTTTATTATACCCTCCCGGACGCGTGATGTCAAGTCCGGGAGGGCTTCCATTTTTGGCCCGGAATTTTTGTACATTCCGCCGTTGCACAGCAGCATACAACTTTCCGCCCGTTACACACCAGTGTGTAACGGTTTTTTGCCGGACAATCAAAACGAAAAGGAGAATGTTGTATGAATTATACAGAAAAGTATCATCTGCCTCAGTGGGAGGAGACGGACAGAGTGATGCGCACGGACTTTAACGATGCCATGGCCGGGATCGAAACCGGTATCGAGAGTGTAAGGACGGAGGCCAGACAGGCGGACGCTGAATTGACCAAAAAAGTCACGGCGGCCCAGAAGACGGCGGACACCGCCCGGACGGAGGCGGCCCAGAAGCCGTATGTTGTGGGCACTTATGTGGGCAGCGGAACTCTGGACGTTGATGTTAAGGTTGGGTTCCGTCCATCTGCGGTGGTCGGATTCGGAAATCAGGGATTCGAGAACAGCAGCGAAACCATCGGACGCGTATTTGCTTTCGGTGCGCTGGTGACGTCGGGCGTTTTCACTTTGTCGGATACCGGGTTCACTGTCAAGGGAGGTGGTTCGCGGTATCCACGGGCAAATGTCAATGGTGTGCTGTATCAGTATATTGCTTTCCGGTAACAAAAGAGACCCCCAAGGGCCGAAGCCCTCGGGGGTCTTGTTGCGGGAAATTGAGCTGCTCGCTTAATGATTAAGCGATCGTGCCGTGGTAAGCCACGATGATCAGATCACCGAGTTCAAAGCTGATCTTGGGACTTCCACTTACAGCACTTGTCCAGTTGCTGATATTGTAGACAGTGTTGGCGTCGTTGGGGATAATCATGTCAGTAGCGTTGCCATCCCCAAAGAAAATCTTGTAGGCGGCGCTGCCGGTAGTAACGATTGTATTGCCCTCTCCATCAACAATCGCACCAGCACCCTGGTTGATCTTGCCGATAGCGTCAACCTCATTACCATCAGAATCCTGTTTCTTATCACCATTAGAGACAGTGTAGCTGTTGCCATCAACTGTAATGGTCGCAGAATCCAGCTCAGGCAGATCATCTTTCGCAACATACTGTCCAGTTACAGCATTGTAGAGGCTGATCTGGATGTTGTTTCTATTAGCCGCTCCCCAGAAGCTAGCAACATACACGGGAGTGCGGCCGTCAACTTCGAAGGTCACGGTGACAGAATCCGTAACGGTGCTGCCGTTGTAACCATTGGCAGTGACCTTGTAGCTGTTATTGCCCAGGTCTTCATAGGTCAGATAGCCTTTGACTTTGCTGGTACTCTGGGGCAGACCGCTTCCGGGCTGGGTGTTCTCGCCATTGGAATCAATGCCGAACCAATACTGAATCACATCCTCGGCAGTATCATCAGCGGTGGGCATCGCGTCATCATTCACAAGGGTGATGGTGATCTTGTCGCCGTTCACGCTCTTGCGGGCGTAGCTCAGCTCCATAGGAGTATGGGCTTCCCAGATGTCCAGATTGGTGATCTCGCCGTCAACGGGCTTAGCAGTTGCATCCTTGTCGAAGGTAACCTTGAGGTCCATGGTGATGGCCGGGATCTGCATGCAGGCCACACCCTTGCTCACGCCACGGATGTTGTATTCACGGCCAGCAACCTGAGAGCCATTGGCAAACTCAACAACATTGGTGCTGTCAAAACCGCCGGTCTTCTCGCCGTCAATCGTGAAGGTGCCCACGCTGTCAGCAATCAGCATCAGAGTGCCGGGCTGACCGTTCGCAGCATCAAACATATCTGCGGCAGAAACCACACGCTTTGTCAGCTCGGTGCGCTGGTTCACATCCCAGGCGCCCTTGTTGCTCCACAGGTAAACCTTGACATTCGCAGGAATGTCCAGGTTGAACATTGCGGTGGGAGTCTCATCTTCAGCAATGACCTCAACCTTAACGTACTGCTTCTTGCCCTCGTCGTTCTCCAGCCACACAATGATGTGGTCGGCGGTGAAAGCGGTCGCATCGGTGATCTCATCGCCGTTGGCGTCACAGCCAATAACAGAGGTGATACGGCTGTAGTCCGCGTCGGTCTTCAGGAGAGCCTTCAGGCTGGTCACCAGGGTGTTCGCATTGGCAACCCAGATGGAGGCAGCGCCGGGAGCAGCTGTGGTGGCCTGAGTGGTATTGCTCTTGACTTCCAGCTTGCTGTTGTCAATGCCCACCAGGTTGCCGAAGCCAAGGACGGGACCCTGCTGAGTGAGGGTGTAGGTCTTGCCGTTGATGGTCAGATAGTAGGTGATATCCGTCTCGCTGAGCTTGATATCGCCGGGCTTGACGACCACATTGTTCAGGATCAGGTCATAGTCGGAACCAGCAATGGTCAGCGCGTCCTTACCCTGATAGTTGTAGGCGTCCTTGTAGCTGACGGTCAGGCCAGTTCCGTTCATGTTCAGGGGCTGACCAAAGAACTCCACAGCGGCAGTACCCTTGCCGGTGTAGTCGACATTGATGGTAGTCCACAGCTCGCTCAGGCCGGGAACGATCACTTCGTTGTCATTGCGGTCAACCCAGGTGCTGTCGGTAACGTTGACCACGAAGCCCACGTTGCCGTCGCCGTCAACCATGTAGACCACATAATCACCGATGTCGAAGTCATGGGTGTAATCCACATCGTACTGCGTACGCAGGTACTTGTCCGCATCATAGTTCACGGTGTAAGCGGTATCAATGTCGTGGGGGAAGAAGAAGGAATTCTTCTGGGTGGCGCTCATGGAGCCATCCTTGGTGACCTGGATGTAGTTGCGGTTCTCAACATAGGGAGAAGTCACAACACGGCCAGCATAGATGCGGAGATCGTCGAAGTTCTGAACAACCTTAACAGCCTTGTCGCCGCTGACATAATAGAAGTTCATCATGTCCTCGGTCTCGTTGGGCCACTTGCTGTCGTTGCCGTTCTGGAGGCTAAGAGTGATGCCGGTGTCCTCACCGAGCTTCATAGCCACGGTATCCAGACCCCAGGTGTCGCCATGGTAGCCCAGGCCGTTCAGGCCGATCTGGTTGTTGCCGAACAGCTTCTGCTCCAGGCTGATGCCCAGGTAAGCGTTGGGCACGCCGGTGTCCTTGGTGGACTCGATGACCACAACCTCAGCAACCTCGTAGGGCAGAGCGTTGTTCCACTTGTCCCTGGTATTGTCAGCCACATAGGAGGTCACGGCATAGGCGCGCTCCACGGTGTAGTTGCTGGGAGCATTGTTGTAGCCGGTCCAAGTGGTGACTTCCATATCCTTGCCGGTACCCTCTACCAGGTAGTAGACGGTCTCGGTGGTGGTGTTGATGCGCTGGGTAGCGGTAATCTTATCGTTGGCATCAATAGCCTCGATGCCCCACAGGACCTGATCCTTGGCCTTGACTTCATAGTTGGTCACGTCGATAGCAAAGGAGTTGTAATGGGTGCGGGCGTTCTCGCGGTGGTCTCTTGCCAGGGACAGGCTGTAAGCGCCGTCCGCGTTCATGATGTAAGAGGCAATGTTGGTGTTGTAGGTGTAATGATCGTTGTTGGGAACCTTGGCCTGGATGGGAGTTTCGGCAGGAGCGATCCAGGAGTGTTCAGTAAACGCGGTGCCATCATAATAGGTGGCATTGAAGCGGTACAGACGCTTCCAGGTACCCTCGTCATCGGTATAGCGGTCACCGATGGTCAGACCGCCGGTTTCCTCGTTTACCTTGTCGCTGATGAAGGCATCCGCATCACCAACAACGTCAACATCGCTGAATTCGCCGTTCCAGATCTGCGCCTTGAACTCGTGGTCGCGGCGGTCGGTGGCAAAGTAGCCGTCGGTCAGCAGGACCAGGCCGCCGTCAGACTCCTTGTACAGACGGGTGAATCCGAAGTAATCCTGATACAGGTCGTAGGTCACGCCAGCAACAGCATAGGACACATCGTCATAGAGGCTGTCAGCCTTGCGCTCAATGCCGGACCAGTCATAGACGGTCTCATCGGTGCCGGTCAGGGTCTCGTTCTTGTAGTCGATGCCCTTCTTGGCAACAGTCATCTCAATGGGCTCGGGCTTGCTGACATGGCACACGCCGTCGATCCAGGTGTAGAGGATCACGTCGCCAACAGCCAGCTCGCTGGTATCCTCGACCAGCTTGATGTCGCCGTTCTTGACATCCTTCTCAGACTCGAAGTCCCACTTCTCGGTCTTGGAGGACCAGTCGGTGATGGTGGTCATGGTGAAATCGGTACGGAAGACGTACTCGGCAACACCGTCGCCATCGTTGTCGATGACCTTCAGCCACTCGCCGTTATCGCTGTCCTTGATGTTCAGCTCGTTGTTCAGGATGTATTCCTTGTAGAAGGTGCGCCAGGTCATCTCATCGGAGAGGTCCTTGTTGCGGTCAACATTGCTGTTGCTGTTGGAACCGGCAAAGACATAGCCGTCGATGCCCAGGCTGGAAGCGCCTTCAGCACTGTCAGCGGCGGAGAAGATACCGCGCATGACATCAATATCCTTGCTGGAGATCGGGGTGCCGCGGCGGATGACCTTGGTATAGGTGGCCTTGTTGGGAGCGCTGGTATCACGGGTCACGCCGAGGTCGGTCTCGTTCTTGCTGATATCAATGTACTCGCTGTCGAAGAGCTTCTCGCCCTCGTTGGAGCCGGTCTTTCTGATGTCAAACGTGACGGACCACTCCAGACGCCACTCGCTGACGAAGTCTGTGGCATCACCGAAGTTGCGGAAATATTCGGTGTTCTCGTCCAGCTTTACATCGCCGCGCAGCTTATCGACTTTGATGCCCTCGCCGCGGCGCTCCAGGTCCTTGCTGTCCTTGACGGTGTTGCCGCCGGCATCCTCGAGAGAGGTGAGGACCTTGGTGCCGTTCTGGACATAGGCGTGACGCAGCTCGCCGACGTCGGTCAGAGCGGAGGTGATGTCCAGGTTGTAGACTTCCTCGCCTACCAGCAGGCGGGTCTTGCCCTCGGCCAGGACGCTGCCGGACTCCAGGTCAGCCCACTCGTTAGCCATGACCACGCCGGAGATGTCCTCCAGACCCAGGTTTCTCTTGCCCAGGGTCTCGCCGGAGTTGGTGTAGCCGCCGGGAGTCAGGGCGCTGTAGGCCACGGTGTCGTGGAGGAGGCCGCGGAAGAGGATCTCAGCGACCATCTGACGGGGAGCGGGAGCGCCGAAGTCACCGCCGGTGACGTTCTTGAGGATGCCCTCACGCTCGGCGATGGCAGCGGTCTGGAGTTCCCAGCCCTTAGGATCGGTGAACTCACCGGCCTTGCCGTAGCCCAGGGTCCGGAGCAGCATGACCATCAGCTGATAGCCGGTCACGGGAGCGCCGGGGTTGAAGGTGGTGGCAGAGGTACCGACAACGATACCGGCGTTCTGGCAGTAGTTGATGTAACCCTTTGCCCAGTTGTAGCCGTCCAGGTCGTTGAACTTGCTCTGCTGCATGTAGGTGTAGTTGTCGAGGTACTTGTTCTCGACATCGCCGGTGGCGATGCGGTAGACGAGTACCGCGGCCTGCGCGCGGTTCAGGGTGTCGGTGGGCTTGAAGGTACCATCTTCAAAACCCTGGAAAACTTTCAGCTCGTCCAGCACGTCGATAGCAGTCTTATAGGGATTGCTGTCGTCCACGTCGGGGAACTGAGCGGCGCCGGCGGTAGCCATGAGCGAGAGGCTCATAACGAGGGCCAGCACCATTGCGAGAATCTTTTTCAGATTTCTCATAGTGGATTTTTCCTCCTTCTAATTTTTTGAGGACAAAAGTCTTGAAAATCACAATCTTTCGAAAAAGTTACGTACTTTTTTTACAAGACGGTTTTTATCAAGCCCCTTATGCGAAAAAGCGTCCCCTGAAACCGTTGCGGCGCAAGGGTTTCAGGGGACGGCAAAAAAGTTTGGTAGACGATTTTTGCGGTTTGGTAGCAGGAGGACAGATTATGTCAACAAATTCGGTTATTTTCCACCGGTTTGCAGCTGGTAGCGGCATCGGAAAGCTTGGTAGCAGGTTGGTAGCGTTTTCATAGAAAGTTTACAATTGGGTTGGTGGATTTGGGGATATCAAGTGGTTTTTGGATAGTTTTACCGGAAGTAGAGTCGCAAATTTGAAAATTAACAATCTGGTTTACGTAACGCTGTTTATAGCAAAAAGCTAACCGGAGACTTGACAGATATCAAGCCTCCGGTTTTATTTCAAACGGCTAATTCGAAGCCGTGCCAGGTATATTCCCGCTGATGGATCACAGCCCAGGTATATTGAAACGCCTCGCATTCCTGCCATGTGAGATAGCGAAAATAAAATTCCACCTCCAAATGGCATGGGATAATATCTAAAATAATTTCCCGAATTTGCTCAAACCCCTCAGGAATGCCGGCCACATCCGGAAAAATGACACGGATATAGCCAAACCGCTCCTTTTCCTGCGCCAGGGCCTTGATGCCGCAGCCGGAAATTGTACTGTTGATATCGGACAAGGTAAAGCAATCTCCTCCGATACGCAGTAACGCAGCAATAGCCTGCCGCCGCAGTTCAGTAGTGTAATGGACAGGAGTGCGGGCGAAAAGCGTCTCTCTCCGCCTCAGTCCCTCCCCTTCAGCGGTAGACAAAGCGCTCTCCCGCTCCACATAGTCCATTCGGCAGCTCAAAACGTCCAGACCATGACCAAGGGCATCCAACTCGCTTCCGCTCAGACTTCCTGGCGTGAGATCGTATATGCCCAAGGGACGCAGAAAGGTTCGTAAATGCTCCCCGTAGCCCATATCACGCCTCCCATGCCGAGACGGCCACCGTTCCCAGACACGGAAGAACCGTCGGACTGCCTGTCAAGTCAGCAGATGGAGTAATAAACCGGTAATTTTGAATACTGTCCAGCTCATACAGCAGGTTGCCCAGAAAGGCTAGGGTCACGCTCTTGCCCAGCATCGCACCAGTGAACGCCGCACGAAGGGCGGCGTCTGCTTCGGCGCGGGCTTCTTCAAAAGTAAACCCAACAGCAGGCTGAACAGCGGCGGAAATATTGACGGTTTGCGGCGTGGGAGCCAGTACCTGCAAATCCACGGAAATTTCCCGCTTCTCCTGCAAGTGCGCATTGACTTCTGCCAGCAGCGTTGCGTCCGGAATGCCGGCATCTGTCGCAATATAGAGATCGACGGAACCGACCCCTCTGGGGCGGCCAACTGCCACTGCTGCCGCCACGCCAGTGCAGGACAGGGCCGTCTGTTCGTAGTATGCTGCATTTGCCCCATTAGGGAGCCGCCGGTAGCTGTCCAGTAGCCGCCGGCGAAGCGCCTCATCGTCTTCCGCATCGTCACCGCCGCTGAACGCCGCAGGGTTGGTGCAAGCCGTAATCCCTACCGGCATAGCAGCCATAATGGTGACAGAACCCGCAGCAACGTTCCCCTTCTTTCCCGGCTCCAGTGCAACGGCGGGCACGTCCACATAAAGCAGGCCCGACTTCAAAGCGGCCTGATCTGTTGTTGCGAAACGGACTCCTGCCGCAGTCATGCAGACGGTTCCGGATTTTATGGTCAGATCACTGCCTACAGCGGTGGACAGGCCAAACCGCAATACGCCCGCAGCACAGGTTGCAATTCCCCGGCTAAGGCCCCGCAGCTGCGCGTGCCGTTCCAGATATTCTCCTTTGGCCGTCTGCGGAAAACTTTGGTCCAGCAGCCATTGCGCCTGCAAATATAAGCCCTGAATCTGTGCCGCCGCCGCATACATCCGTGCGGCCAGATCACAGGAGGCGCTGGGCAGATATCCGCTGGCTTCGCCAAAGACAGACAGCATTTCCTCATAGATCTCGTCTATTGATTTGTCCATAGGCTCACCTCCTGCTTAGATGACTAATGAGACCGAAAGGTCTGTCCCTTGATATTCCAGCTGAACTGTCAGCCGGGTGCGGTCCTGCTCCGCTGGTGCCAACGCAATATCCGTAACCGTAACAGCCTCCTCCGCCAGCGCCTCCGGCGTCTTCTGGTC
>OFFM01001579.1_pt1 | contig 12178 bp, 10 predicted proteins | sample 1521401 | NCBI WGS metagenome assembly OFFM01 (sample SAMEA3504118, study PRJEB24116) | mouse gut metagenome | biome: mouse gut; feature: mouse-associated habitat; material: faeces | place: Denmark | collected 2011
GACTCATCCGCCGCCACTAAAGTCTTTATATCGTCGATAGTCATAGATTTCAAAAGTATAATTTTAAAAAGCTTCTACCTTTTTCATCATCGTACCCTTGTTCTAATGTAGCTGACGGATCCAAAATTTTAACCTCGAATCCCGAACCCACTCTTAGAACATTCGATTTTGTTATGGCTTTTCTTTTTACTGCAGTTAGATTGATAATAAATTTGTCGGGTATTTTTCCTATCTTTTCTTCATAGGCTTGACGAAATGAGGAAATTACTGCAGAAGTATTTTCATCAAACTCCAATGAAGATATGAGATCACTCGTATAGATCTCAGTTCCATTTTCTTGTAAGCGTTGTACTATAGCACGAGATGCCTTTGCCAAATCCAAAGCTTTATTTGGATGAATTTCAGTAACCTTTTGAACTAATGCAGCACAAAAATTTGCTATATTCTCAGTATGTTGAAAGTCTGAAATAATTTCTTTTGCATAAAGGAAATTTTGTGTCCAATATCGACCATCATGTTGTATTGAAGAGGTTTCAACGATGGAAAGAAGATATCCGTTATCAGGATCAATGTTAAAGATGAGGCAACCTTTATCGATATGCTTTGTACTCAATCCAAACTGAGGCTTAATAGAATATTCTCCATTTTCGTATGTGACAGTCAGAAAACTGTCTTTTATTTCTGTTTTTAACAATAAAAGGGCATCTGTGATTTGTCCATTTACGTTGCACCCCTCAATATATACGACGTAGAATTCCCCATTTTTAATATTGGGATGATTACTGTGGTCATATAGATGACGAGCAAGATTATTAGACTGCGGAACAAGGTTTTCTTTGTTAGAAAAGATTTTTCGTACAAATCTGTAGACATTATTAGTGTCTAACTCATCAATCGCATACAATCTACTAAAAACATCAAATTTGAAGGTGTTCTTTATAAGTGCGGATATGAATTCTGAAGCCGACGTAATATCATCAGATTTAGTGGCGAAGGCAATGCCTTCTTCTTTTAACTTATTACCAACTTTTTGAACAGTCGCAAGAGTCGGTGTTCCCAGTTTTAGGTTATTCATTTTTCGTATATGCTTTTGGGGACTAATCCGCCATTTCCAGACTTTGAGAATTTTGCTACTGTATAGAAGAATTCCAATTTATCCCAATAAGATTCATCAGCATGCTCAATTAGAATTATCTGAAAATGACCTTCTTCATCTACAATGATTTCTTTCATAAAGTCATTTAGAAGACAAAATGCTTTCGTGAGTTGTTTCTTGTCATCATTGTCAAGCGTACCTTTATCTGCATAATAAGGTATACTTGGTTGATCGATAAATATAAAAGAGCCAACTTGTTGAGACTTATTTTCCAATATAGATTTGTGAAGACCCAAGAAAAAACAGAGGTGTAGAAACATATAGTTAGACTTACTTCCGATATTTCTAACAGGGAATTCCTCACCCTTCTTCTTAAGCGATATTCTCCGTTCTGACTCATCATAAATCATAGAGGTGTCCTGATAAGAACCTACCATCCCATTCTTGGAATGGAAATATTGATTTATATGTTTGCTTAACACGTCTTTTATATCATGAGGTAACAGACGAATTTGCTTTAGTCTCGTTTCTAAGGCTTCAATTTTTGAAACTTTTTCTTGTTCAACAGCAAATTGATACTTATCTGTAGAAGGTCTCTTTAAATACTTAAGCCTATATTTAATTCTTAGGGCTCTATTTAGCCAGACAGGATTACCTATGGTTTGACGAAGTTTTGATAGCCGATTTAATTCGTTATTACAATCCTTCAGCTCGCGCTTTAATTCCTCATAACGATTTATGAAATCAGGAGGAAGTACAGGAGGATTTTGCTTCACTTCTTTTATTTGTCGAAGCTGATTCTCCAACATATCAAGTAACTCTAATGTATCTGGAGAGCTAATGACTTCATCAATATGTTTGCGGATAAATCTAATCGGAAGAAGACTGTCTTCAACTCTTGATCCAAGTGATTTCTGCTTGTCCATTTCACCTATCAATGAACGATATATGTTCACTTTATTTCTAAGGTCGTCTCGTTTCTTTCTAAGGTTTCCGAGTTTATTGGTATCTTCCTCGTCTTTTATCAGTTTGTCATACGCAGATATAGAACATTGAACATATTTCAACATTTCGTTAGCATCTTCCCTTAAAAACAGATTGTCTTCAGTGATTAGATTAAGTCCCAACGCCTCTTCAAAGATTTTTCCGAGTTCTTCCTGATATATTCGTTCCTCCTCTTGAATCTTAAGATGCTTCTGTTGGTATTTGTTTAATTCCTTTTTTGCAGCCTCAATTTCAGCAGTAATTCCTTTCACATCAAAGTTTTTAATGCCATTGGCATACTTCAAGGCAAAATCAAGGAATATATCATAACTTCTTGAAATAAAGAACGGAATATCAAAATAGACATTTGCCGAGGATATAATATCCTCAGTCAGATAGTTAAAGGGTAAAAAATGTCTGAAAGTGATCGATGCATTCCTGTTGCCGATTTTTTCCATTCGTACAGGAATATTGAAAATTCGGGTTAGGACATCATTTAATTCACCAACCTTATGTGTTTCTTTGTATGGTTCTGGATAAGCCTCAATATTCTCGAAGTAAACATCTTGCGATCCTGTTTCCATATGTGGAGCTTTTCGTATCAGCACATAACCATTTCCATCTATGAAAATTTTCATTCCGTAGAATTCAACATTTTCATTAATGATGTTCTCAACAATTGTTGGATTATCTGATAAAAGAAGATAATCAATGATGTTGAGAAGTGAAGACTTTCCAGTGGAAGAATCACCAGTAATGACATTGATCTTATCTGGTTCGAAATAATACACTACTGTTTTCCGTGAATCTTCACGGAATCCCTTAAACCATATCTTAATGCTTGCAATGTAGAAGTTCATAGTTGGATACTTAAATTGTGGTACAATTCTTTTGTTGATATTCCGGAACACATTTTTAATAGGTGCTCAGACATTTTCATTATCCGATCAAGCCTCTTCGATTTTAGACTTCCTTCAGGAAATGTGGAGCTACCGATTCTAAGATTACCATCTGAGATTACGATGAAGTTATTTTGTTTTAAAATTACTGTTGCATTGAGAAAATACGGACCAAAAGAATTCAACTTTCTGGATATTAAGCCTTGTTCCTTGATCAAAGAGCATAATTGATCAAAATTATCCGTTTTTTTATAAATGAGTATAATTGGATATCAACCAGAAGTGTTGTGTAAAGGTATAACTTTGCCATATCCATATTCTCTTTTTTGAGAAGATAGACTATGCAACACATAAGTATGGATTCATTATTATAATCTCTATTCATGACTTCTTGAATTTTGTTTCCCAATCAATATGCCATCCGATATATGGTAAATCTGAGATGAGTTGTGTTGGAGCATTCGAATAATAATAAATGCAACCATGGCTGAGCATTTGACCTAATGGTGCATCACCCAGATTGAAATGTTCTCGCCTCATATTGTCAATAACGCTGCAGCCTGCTGAGCATAAATCCTCTTCTGGTGAACTTAAGTCAAGCATACGATATGCAGAAGTGTGGTAGTTATTCCAAGATGATTGTACATCATTACTAAGTTTTAGAATGTCATCACTAATAAGGCTACTATTGTCTGTTAATTCTTGAAGATTATTCTTAAATTGAAACCATTCTTTTGTATAGGTAACAATGGCATCCATTCGTTTCCCTTCATTTTTGGGAAGTTCATTAATTGCTTCTAACTGTTGAATAAACCGCAACTTTCTTGGATCTCCATCAAAATTATTGAAGTCATAATCATGTTTAAACCTGATTGAGGTTCGTCCAATTTCAAATACTGTCTGAAACTGGTTGGCAAATGTCTCGCCTGTAAATACAACTGCCTTTCGACTTTCTATGTCAGATTTTACGGCTTCTCGCAACTCCGTCATTAGAGTTTTATACACTTGATTTGCTTTTGTTTTAGATATAAAAGCCCTAGTATGCAACATTGAGAGAATCTCATCTCTTAGACAATCGGGTTTACTTACCACTACTATCCGTTTGACAAACTCTTCCAGATAAGATTTGTTAAGAAAAGAGGTGATAAATTCCGCAACTTCAGAATCAGATTTTCCAGATTGTGCTATCTCTTTAATCGAACAGTTAAAGTCGGATATGTTATTTTTATTATGAAAAGTTTTTAGTGCTTCAATAAATTTATTTTTCTCCGTATTTTTGTTGGTGACAAGATGAAATTCAGCATTTGATAGATATGTTTCTCGTTCGGATGGATTTCTCTCATCAATAATTTTTATCCACGTGGAGATTGTCTTCCATAAATCTACATCTCGGTTATTCAGGTTTATTGTTTTTCCGTTCGTATTTTTTTGTACCGAGTGTTTGACTTGACACAATATAATTGAGTTTGTATCCTCTTGTATAGCAACATCATCAAATAATTCAAAACTAACTTCAGTAGTACTATCAATACCTTTAGAGAGTAATGATAAAACAAAGTAATCCCACTGATATTCAAATGCAATAAAAATATCAGCTGCGGAATGTTTGCTTTGCTCTTTTGATGGTAAAATTGTGCTCATAAAATGAATCTATTTATGGTTCGGCTGCTATTGAGATGTTATCGGGATATGGGAAATCGTAGGTATGAGTACGGGTGGATGAGTATTCTTTGAAGTTCTCGACCTGTTCGAGGACTTTGTCAAAAATCAGTTCGTCCCATTCAGGGGGATAACCCTCCTTGTAGATAAGGCGTGTCAACTGGTTTGCCAACTTATCGCGGACGCGCGAGTTAGTGAGCCAGTCGGCATAAAGAGAGGTTTCATCGACAAGAGCCTTTATCTTCTTGGCGAGTTCTTTACAACGCTCGTCGGGATATTCGAACTTGTTGGTGTTGCGCACTTCTACGAGAATATCGTAAAAAGCCTTTTCTTCAAACGATATGCCGAGTTTCTTAAACTCAACTTTATCGGTTTGAAGCGCGGTGAATATCCCCTTGAGGCGGTCGGTAAGTTCCGCTATTTTATCCTCTACCATGCCTACGGTAGGCGTTACCGCCTGACGCGCCACGTTGTTGACAAAGGTGAAATTGTCGCGGTTGTGGTACTCGTCGAGTGTGGCTTGCAGAAGTTTTTGGAAGTGGTCGGCACGGCTATTGTTGGTCTTGCTGTACTCCTTTATGGCCTTGCGAAGCATTTTCACAAGAAGTTCAAACTTGGTGCAAGGGAGCGCGACATCTTCTACTTCTTTGAGAAAATCTTCACCGTATATGTCGATTTCGCCTTTCATATTGAAGATTGTCTCAACGGTGCCGCACGATAAAGCCTCCTTCACCATTTGCTCGACAACTCGGTTCATCGACTCGACATCATGGTGTGAGTCTGTGATTTTTACCAGATATGAGTAAACTCCCATAAACAACTGAGCCCATGCCACTTCATCGTCAGAGAGTATTCCGGCAGGGTTACAGATGTTATATGCGGCTTTGAGTCGCTTGACGTGGGCTTTATAGGCAGTTGTCGGCTTGATGCTGCCCTCGTAGAGTACACCCATAGTTTCTTCCATGAGAAGGAACTCGACAGCGTCTTGCAAGCATTGCAGACGAGCCAAAGGGTTGTCACCGAAGAAGCGCGAAAAGTCAAAGCCGTGAGTAATCTGCTTCAAGATTTTCAGTTCGTTAAGAAACGCTCCGTAGGCGAGGTTAATGTCACCTCCGTTTATATCTTCACCACCACCATACTTCTTCATGGCTTGCAACATATTCTCGTGGATACCGAGGTAGTCCACGATTATACCACACTCTTTGCCAGGATAGACGCGGTTGACGCGGCTGATTGTCTGAATGAGAGTATGCTTTTGCAGTGGCTTGTCGTTGAAAAGCACGGTAAGGCTCGGCACGTCAAAACCTGTAATCCACATATCGATAACAATGGCGATATGGAAATTGGAGGACTCGTCCTTGATGAGACGGTCAAGGTTTTTGCGGTGCTGCTTGTCGCCGAGAAGGTCATACATTTCGCGAGGGTCATTCTTGTCGCGGGTGGCGACGATATTCACATATGGCACGGCTTCCATAGCTCGTAACTGCTCCTCCGTGAATTTGCTCTCGTCAAGCGCCTTGACTGCTTCGCCCCATTCCGGGCGATATTTGAGAAGTATTTTGTAGAGATTGAAAGCGATTGTGCGGTCGCTGCAAACAATCATTGCTTTTTGCAACTGGTCGGGTTGGTCTTCGAGACGTTTATCCCAATAAGAGATAATGTCGCGAGCCATGCGATCGAGACGGTCGGGATTGCCGAGAATTACATTCAAGCTCGACATAGCGCGCTTGCTCGTATCGACATCCTCGCTTTTAGCTCCTTCTTCCTCACAACGGTTATAGTATTGCTCAATGAGTTTGCTCTGCTCCTCGTCGAGATTGACACGAACCATCCGCGGCACATAATTTATATCGCAGGTGATACCGTCCTCCTTTGCCTGCCGCATAGTATATTTATCTACCACTCCGCCGAACACGTGGATTGTTTCGTCTATTGGAGTTCCTGTAAACCCCACATAAGTAGCGTTAGGCAGCGGATCGCGGAGGAATTTGGCGAAGCCATATGTTATAAACGCGCCGAGTTTCTGCTCTTTCTGAGGGTCGAAGGGTTCTTCCTCGCCTTTCTTACGATCTACGATTTTGAGTTTAGAGCCGGTATTGTTCTGAGTGCGGTGAGCCTCATCGGAAATGCAGATGATGTTGCTGCGCTCACTCAGGAGTCCTGTCTGCTCCGAGAACTTCTGAATGGTGGTGATGTATACTCCGCCTTGTGTGCGCATTTTGAGTTGCTGCGCCAGGTCGTCGCGGCTCTCAAAAGTCTTGACATCTCCGTTGCTCAGGAAGCCAACAGAGTTCATAAAGAGTTTGCCGGTCTGCGTTTCGAGGTCTTCGCGGTCAACGATGATAAGCACTGTCGGAGAGCCGACCTTGTCTTTGCAGCGCAAAGCAAGTTGGCGCGCAAGGAAAAGCATGGTGTATGTCTTTCCGCAGCCGGTGGCGCCGAAATAAGTACCTCCCTTACCGTCTCCACCGTTGGAGCGGAGATGCAGCATAATGTTGTCGCGTAGTCTTCGGGTAGCGAAGAACTGCGGATAGCGGCACACGACCTCAATTTCCTTTTTCATGGCGAAGTCGTGATCAGGGAAATAGACGAAGTCGCGGATAATGCTCAGCAAGCGTTTTGAAGCGAGTGCGCCCTTGATGAGAGACTCCAGTTCGGCGACACCCTTGCACGGTTCGTCTTCATTCTTAACCTTTTTCCAAGCGTAGAAAAACTCGTAGGGCGACACCGTGGAGCCAAGCCGCGAGTTTGAGCCGTCGGAGATGACGGCGATAGCGCAGTATTTGAGTAGATTATGAATGTCGCGCATATAGCGGACTGTAATCTGCGTGTGCGCGTCGCGTATGGTGGCGTTTACATCTGTCGGATTTTTCAATTCAACGATACCGACAGGTATGCCGTTGATGAAAAGCATTATGTCAGGTATGCGCACCTCCTGACCTTGGTGCATCTCGTATTGATTGACTACGCGATAGATATTGTGGGTTGGGTTGTCGAAGTCGAGAAAGTCAAGGTGGAAAGAGGGAGCGCGCCCGTCGGGATAAACAAAGTCGAAGCCGTTGCGATATAGAGCGACGGTATTGTAGAGGGCTTCATAATCGGTGGCGCCGCCAGTGTTGCGCAGTCTTGCGACAATGGAATTGACCTCGTCAGGGGTCAGATCCTTATCTTCATATTTGGCATTGATGAAAGCTCGTAAATCGTCTTCGATGAGGGCTTCATCCAAGCGGCGGTTCGGCACTTCGTCGCCGTGGGTTAAAAGCCAACCCTCGGCACGAAGCAACTCCACGACTGCCTTCTCGTATTCAGACTCGTAAAACTTACCTCTCTTAGACATATCAGAAATACTTAGGTGGTTCTATGGCATTTTTCTTTCGCGCATCATTTATATCTACGCTTGGCATTATAAAATAGCAGGATATGGCGAAAACGAAGAAGCCTAAAAACATTGCGCCAAAAAATGAGCCCCAACTTGCCTGTATAAATCCCAAAATTGCGGGGATTATAAGCAAGAAGGTAAGACCTGAAATGTAAAATTTCATTTTCATCCTTTTTGCGCAGCGTTTACATTGGCGGATATGGTACGCGCTATAAACCTCCGTAGTTTGGATGTATTGCTTGCCCAAAGCTCCGGACACAACTTTTTTATCTTTTCGCAGAGTCTTATCCTTCTGCTCGAAGGTTTCACACTCAGATATTAAAGACCTTTTCCCACAAATCGGGCAAGTGAAATGTGTGATGTTGTCTAAGTTAATATTCTCGCCTAAGTTAAGTATGTGATTATCTAACATCGTCGGAATGAATTATGTGCTGCATGAGGGCAGGACAGATTGTTTTTAATTGTTGTGATGCTTCTTCGGCAATTTGCTTTGCTTGACGCGCGCAATGGTAGATGTCAACGATTGCTCGCTGAATTTCGATTGACGGTTTCGGTACTTTCATGGTGACAAACTCTTTCCAAGCGAAGACCTCTGTGGAGGACCCCCAAGACCTAAAACATGCCTCTCGATCCCATTCAGGTCTACAAAACCAAATGTATAGAAAGGTTGGATTAAATTCATTTTTATCCATAACCTTAAAAGATGTATTGTTCCAACTTATTAGAAATGGGTCATTAGAGTCGTTCATGCCGAGTCCAATCTTTGCTCCGTGAGTTCGCGGATTATAAATAAATTCTTCGGGGAACACAACCTTAAATTTTGAGATATCGGTGTCCTTAATTTTTGCTTTTGTTGGTATGACTTCTTTTGTTATTGTCATACCCATTACCAATTCTTTGGATAAGCCATAAGAATAATTTGGGATATTCGTCTGCTCGATGTATTGACCGAGTGTGACCATTGGGGCGGTATGTTTGAGTTCGTCCATTTTGGCTTGGCAGAGTTCGAGCAGCGGTGTCGCAAGAGCATCGTTCTCCTCTTTGAGGCGGCGAAGCCCCTGCCAAACGTCCACCACTTCACGTTGACGCTCAACATCTGGCTCCCCATCCTTAAACGGCACCGGTATCTTGATGTCAAGGAAACGGGGCCAATCAAGGTTTGAACGGACACTGGAGTCGCTGATAAACCAACCATAACGGTCAGACTCCTTTCGGTCAAACCATAAGAAAAGATACTCAGAAATTAAGCCTTTCTCAGGATTGAGAACGAAAGTAGTGTAAGCAGGTGAAACTAAAACCGGGTCAGGATTAGTCGCTAACACGATACGTATGCAAACATCTCTACCTGTTTGCATCCCACTGAAAACAAATGTACCATTTCCCACGACTTTATATTTGGATAGGTTTACACCATCCAGATTTGCCACTGTTGGCATCATTTGTTTATCCTTGTTAAGACCCATTACTGGCAGATTAAAGTTGAGTTTATTAGTTTCATCTGAAACCACAATAAACTCACGAATCCGAACCCATCTCACTTCCTTACTCCGCGTCATAGCCAATAGACTTAAGTGCGTTAATCAGTGAGGTGCGGTTTTTCTCTTGCAAATCGAGAAGGTCTTTGACCTTTGCTCCGGCTTTGGCAAGAACGTCCTCAAAGTCGAGGTTAGAGTCACGGTCTACAAACTCGATATATCGGCTCGGCACAAGACTCCATCCATTCTTTTCGATGGTGTCCTTAATGACGGCGCGGTAAAATTCCGGCTGAGCATATTCTCCCGGCTGGGCTATGGTCTGCCAGTCGGTGTAAATCTTATGTGCTGCGGCAATCTGCTCATCGGAGAGGCGGACGTATTTCTTTTCGTAGATGTTCTGACTCCATGAGCGCAAATCCATAAAGAGGATTTCGCCGCTGCGGTCGCGCAGGAGTTTGCCGTCGCGCTGTACCCCTTTCTTATTTTCGTTGAGTATCCAAAGGGTAACGGAAATGTCGGTGGAATAGAACATCTCGCGAGGAAGCACGATAATCGCCTCGATTTTGTCTTCCTCGATGAGTTTCTGACGAATGGCGACGGTGTCTTCATCGTCGAGAGCTCCGTTGGCGAGCAGGAAACCTGCTATGCCTTTGCCGGGCTTTAACTTCGAGAGCATGTGGAGGATCCATGCATAGTTTGCATTGCTCTCCGGCGGACGACCATAGTCAGCCCAACGAGCATCATGTTCGAGGCTCGACTCATACCATTTCTTGAGGTTGAAGGGTGGGTTGGCCATTATGTAATCGAACGTCAGCCCACGGTGCATATCGTGGGTGAACGTCGAAGCGTGACGTTCGCCGAGATGGTAGGTAATGCCACGCACTGCGAGGTTCATCTTGGCGAGGCGAAATGTCGTGGGGTCTGACTCCTGGCCGAACACATTAACGCCAATAGAGTTGCCGCCATGCTTCTCGACAAACTTGGCGCACTGCACGAACATGCCGCCCGAACCACAGCACGGGTCGTAGAGAGTGCCATCCATCGGATTGACGAAGGTGGCAATCAGTTCCACAATGCTCTTGGGCGTGTAAAATTCACCATCCTCTTTATTGGCATTGAGGGCGAAGGCTTGGAGGAAGTATTCATAGACACGCCCGATAAGGTCGCGTTCCTGAAATTTCTTGTGGTCTATCTTGTCGATTTCGTCAATGACCTTTTTGAGGACATTGCCCTCGGTGCCGGAATTGACAAAGAGACCCAATGGCAAAGCACCTTTGAGTTTTTCGTCAGAGACCTGCAACTTTGCCATAGCGTCGTCAAGTGCAACGGCAAGAGCTTTTGGCTCGATGAGTTTAAGTTGCTCCCAGTCGGTTGCGTCTTCAAGCATAAACACGCCGTCTTGACCGTAAGCCGACCGCTTATTCGCCATGATTTCGGCGAACTCAGGGTCGTCGGCATACTCGGCAAGGATTTGTGCCCGCTTATCGTGGTAGCGTTCAGAAATGAATTTGAGAAATACAAGTGTCAGGAGCATGTCTCGCTTATCAGTCAGCGCGGCTCTACCGCGCAGACTGTCACGACAACTGAACAATATGTCTTCGAGGACTTCCTCTTTCTGCTTTGCTACTTTCTTTGCCATATTCAATCAATATTGCCGCTGTTGATTAAACTGCGAAGGTCAACTTTAAGAATAGATGCGATTTTGGCGAGCATTTCAAGAGATGGCTGAGCTGTATTAGAGCACCAACGAGACACCGTTGCTTCGTTCTTGCCTAACTGTTCGGCAAGCCATTTCCCTTTACGGTTCTTTTCAGCTAAAACTACTTTTAGCCGATTGATGCGTTCTGTTTCTCTATCTATTGTTTCTGTTGACATGGGACAATTTCTTGATGTTATTTGCAAAGTTATAAATAATTCTTAAGCTGACAAAAGATTATGTTGTGAAACATATTGCTTTTCAGGTACGTAAGGTTTATTTTCGGTCTTTTTCGCGCCAGTAGGCGTCAAAATCGTTGGCAAGGGAGACGATTTGGCGATTGACTTTTACCAGTGAGATGATGGCTTGCTCCAGCTTGTAGAGAGCTTGCATGGCTTTCTTCTCAGTGAAGTGTTGACGGAGTAACTTAACGACAGAGTCATATTCAACACCTATTGTACGATACTGGGCGTTGAGAAAAGATAGCTTGTCAATGAAGATGCGGGTATTGTCATCGATGTGGTGTTCCTTAAACGTTTTGCCGAAGAGTTGCATCTTGATAAATGTCGATAGAGATGCTACGCCAGACTGCTCGCGCATTCTTAGAAGAGCTGCTTCTTCGGTGGCATTAAAATTGACTGAGCAACGTAATGTGGTTGCATCTACTTTTGCCAGGCGACCTGATTTCTTACTTTCTTGTTTCATTTGGTGGATATTTAGTGGTATGGTTGGAAACTGCCAACCGCAGGTTTTTAAATGGTGATTACGACTTTGGAGTAATCGCAACACTGAGCAATGCAAGGGTTTTATGCAGCAAATCCGATTTCATGCTGCATAAAACATACCTTGCAATAAACAGACGTTCATCATCATTATTTGATTGTGAGTGAGATTCATCCACTTTAAGGAATGACTTTTTAATTGCTCAATGAACTTTTTGAATATCTCGTTTGTTCGGAATGTTGTTAGGAGTATAAATGTCCGCTATGC
>OFFM01001588.1_pt1 | contig 12100 bp, 10 predicted proteins | sample 1521401 | NCBI WGS metagenome assembly OFFM01 (sample SAMEA3504118, study PRJEB24116) | mouse gut metagenome | biome: mouse gut; feature: mouse-associated habitat; material: faeces | place: Denmark | collected 2011
CTGCTTCGGCACCACGGACCGCACCTACAACAACGCGCTGGAACTGATGCGCGGGCTGGGCGTCACGATCCGCGAAATTCCGATCCGCGACGCCTGCACGCAGCACTTCAGCGACATCGGACTCGATCCCGAAGACCGCTCGGCGGCCTATGAAAACAGTCAGGCCCGCGAGCGCACGCAGATACTGATGGACGTCGCCAACATGGAGGGCGGTCTGGTGGTCGGCACGGGCGACCTGAGCGAACTGGCCTTGGGGTGGGCCACCTACAACGGCGACCAGATGTCGATGTACGGCGTCAACGCCTCGGTGCCCAAGACGCTGGTCCGCCACCTGGTCCGGTGGGCCGCCGAAACCGAGACGGACGAGACGGCGCGCGCGACGCTGCTGGACATTGTGGACACCCCCGTGAGCCCCGAACTGCTGCCCGCCGACAAGGAAGGGCGCATCGCCCAGAAGACCGAAGACCTCGTGGGTCCCTACGAACTGCACGACTTTTTCCTCTACCACTTCCTGCGCTCGGGCTACGGACCCGCCAAAATTCTGTTCCTGGCCGAAACGGCGTTCAGCGGCAGCTACGACCGGACGACGATCCACAAATGGCTCGGCGTCTTCTTCCGCCGCTTCTTCGCCCAGCAGTTCAAACGCTCGGCCATGCCCGACGGACCCAAGGTCGGGTCGGTGGCCTTGTCGCCGCGCGGCGACTGGCGGATGCCCTCGGACGCTTCGGCGGCCGCATGGCTGAACGAACTGGAAAACCTGTAAAACCCCGCACGAAATGAAGAAACTGCTACTGCTGGCCATACTGTGGCTGCCGGCAGGAACCGCCACGGCGCAAAACTGGCCGGACATACTGACCAAAATCGGCACGGCACTTGCCGACAAGGCCACCGACGGCCAGCTGACCCGCTACGCCATTGTCGGCCAATGGTGCTACACCGCGCCGGGCGTCCGCTTCGAGAGCGAAGACCTCGGCGGCGAAATCGGCGGCGCGGCGCTCGAATCGACCGCAGCGGCCAAACTCGAATCGGCCTACAAACTGGTCGGCATCCGGCCCGGAGCGTGCGAATTCACCTTCGGGCGCGAAGGCGAGTTCACGGCGACGCTCGGGACGCACAAACTGAGCGGCACCTACGAATTCGAGCCTGCCACCCACGCCCTGACTCTCCGCTTCGCCAAAGGCAAGTACAACCTCGGGACCCTCCCGGGCCACGCTTTCGTCAGCGGCACGGAGCTGCAAATCGTCTTCCCCGTCAACGGACTGGTCCGGCTTTTCACGGCGCTCGGCAGCAAGATTTCGTCGCTGGCCACCGTGGCGGAACTGCTGGGCAAATACGAAAACGTCTATGTCGGATTCCGGTTCGCGCGGCAGACGGGCCAATAAAACGGCAAAAAGTCGATAACTTTTTGATAAATGTCGGATTCTTCAAGAATCCGGCATTTTCTGTTATCATCTCTAACCGGGCGGAACCCGGCATGCAAGAAACGATAAGAAAAACAGCCCCGGAAACGGGACGGCGGGCGGGCGCCGTTATTAAAGAATTTGCAAAACCCGCCTGTTCCTCCTATTTTTGAATCCGGACAAACAAAAAATACCCCTCTATGGAGACCTCCCCCGAACGTTACGTCGAAACATTCATGGCGCAGCTCATCGCCCGCAACCCCAACGAACCCGAATTCCACCAGGCCGTGCGCGAAGTGGCCGAATCGCTGGCGCCCCACATCGCCGCCAGCCCCATGTTGCAGCAGATGAAGATTCTGGAACGCATCGCCGAACCCGAACGCGTGGTGATTTTCCGGGTGCCGTGGCTCAACGACCGCGGCGAAATCGAAGTCAACCGCGGCTACCGCGTCCAGATGAACAGCGCCATCGGTCCCTACAAGGGCGGCATCCGCTTCCACGCCTCGGTCAACCTTTCGATACTGAAGTTCCTGGCTTTCGAGCAGACATTCAAGAACAGCCTGACGACCCTGCCCATGGGCGGCGGCAAGGGCGGTTCGGACTTCAACCCCAAGGGCAGGTCGGACAACGAAGTGATGAAGTTCTGCCAATCGTTCATGACCGAATTGCAGCGCCACATCGGGCAGGACACCGACGTTCCGGCGGGCGACATCGGCGTGGGCGGCCGCGAAATCGGCTATATGTTCGGACAATACAAGCGGCTGCGCAACGAATTCACCGGCACGCTCACGGGCAAGGGCCGCGACTGGGGCGGCAGCCCGCTGCGGCCGGAAGCGACGGGCTACGGCGTCTGCTACTTCGCCGAGGAGATGCTGGCTGCACGCGGAGACAAACTGGCGGGCAAGACCGTCTGCATTTCGGGCTCGGGCAACGTGGCGCAGTATGCCTGCGAAAAGGCCACGCAGTTAGGAGCCAAGGTGGTGACCCTCTCCGATTCGTCGGGATTCGTCCACGACCCCGAGGGAATCGACGCGGCGAAGCTGGAATATGTCATGGAACTGAAAAACGTATTCCGCGGCCGCATCAAGGAATACGCCGACCGCTACCCGCAGGCGACCTACCATCCCGGCGAACGGCCGTGGAGCATCCCGTGCGACGTAGCCATGCCTTGCGCCACGCAGAACGAACTCGACGGCGACAACGCGCAGGCACTGGTAGACCACGGCTGCATGTGCGTGGTGGAGGGGGCCAACATGCCCTCGACGCCCGAAGCCATCCGCATCTTCCAACAGCACAAACTGCTCTATGCGCCGGGCAAGGCCGCGAATGCGGGCGGCGTAGCCACCTCGGGGCTGGAAATGTGCCAGAACTCGATGCGGCTGACGTGGACGCCCGAGGAAGTGGACGCCAAACTCCACGGAATCATGCGCAACATCCATGCGGTATGCGTGCAATACGGCACGCAGCCCGACGGCTATGTGAACTACGTGGTCGGGGCCAACATCGGCGGCTTCATGAAAGTCGCCAACGCCATGCTTGCCCAAGGGTGCGTATAGCGCCCGCAGGCGGATGGCTGCAGAAAATCAAAGGAACAGCAGCGCCAACGCAGCGACGCAGAATCCGCCGCAGAACCCGGCGAAGATCTGCGCAGCGTTGTGGCAACCCAGGTAGAGCCGGGCGGAAGCCAATGCCCCGGCGCAGAAGACGGTGGCGGCGAACGGCACGAGCGAACGCCCGGGGTCGGCGACGCTCATGATGACAAGCAAAGCCACGGCGGCCCCCATGGCTGTGAGGTGCAGGCTGATTTTCCAATAGAACGACACCACGAGGCACATCCCCTCGCAACAAGCCGCGGCCAACATGAACTTGCGCAGGAAAACCGCCGACGGAATCCGGGCGAGCGTCACGGCGCAAAGCACATAACAGAGCGTGCCGATGAGCAGGGGCCACCACCGCTCGCGCCGCTCGTCGATGCGCCAGTCCGAAACGCGCCCCAACGCCCGCAACAACCCCAGCGAGAGCACGGGGATGACCATGGCATAGAGGACGATGACCCACGCGAAATAGAACTTCATACCCGTGGGATAATAAACGAACGCGGTGCATGTCAGCAGGTAGACCACCGCGTAGAGCGGCAGCAGAAAGGGATGCAGCGCCCAAGAAAGGGCATGGGAAATTCGGGCAAGAGGTTTCATTCGGGTAAAGGAAAAGGTAAATGTTGCAACTGCTTGCGGGTTATGCGGAGCAAGGAGGAGGGGAACAGCGAAACGCAGTTAATTCGCCATAAGATTCTTCGCTGCGCTCAGAATGACAGAAAGGGGAAATTCGCTCAGAATGACAGAGAGGGGAAATTCGCCCGGAATGACAAAAAGCTGCCGATTTGCCCGGCGCGGCAAAAGACGGGGACATTTCACCTTTCACTTTTAACTTTTCACCCAAGTTAAATCTGTTTGCGCAGCCGTGCGACGGGGATGTTGAGCATCTCGCGGTACTTGGCCACCGTGCGGCGGGCGATGCGGTAACCCTTGGAATTGAGGATGTCCATGAGCGTCTCGTCGGTCAGCGGACGGCGCTTGTCCTCGTCGTCGATGCACTGCTGGAGGATGTTCTTGATTTCGTAGCTCGACACCTCCTCGCCGCTCTCGGTCTGCATGGCTTCGGAGAAAAGCGACTTCAGCAGGATGATGCCGAACTGCGTCTGCACATACTTGCTGTTGACCACGCGCGAAATCGTCGAGACGTCGAGCCCCGTGCGGTCGGCGATGTCCTTGAGAATCATGGGCCGCAGTCTGGACTGGTCGCCGTCCTTGAAATACTCCTGCTGGTAGTCGAGAATCGTCTGCATGGTCCGCATCAGCGTGTCGTGCCGCTGCTTGATGGCCGAAATGAACCACTTGGCCGAGTCGATCTTGCTCTTGACGAACTGAATCGCCTCCTTGTCCTTCTCCTTGACCGTACCGTCGGACGCGACCATGTCGCGGATCATGTCGACATAACGGCGGTTGACCCGCACCTCGGGCACGTTGTAGGAATTGAGCGAAAGGTGGAACCGCCCGTCCTGGTAATCGAGGATGAAATCGGGGATGATGTAGGGCGTGGTGTCGGTGCCCCCCTCGGCGTAGAGATTGCCGGGCTTGGGCGACAGCCGCTTGATTTCGCCGATGGCCTCGCGGAAATCTTCCTCCGAAATCTGAAGCCGTGCGATGAGCTTCTCGTAATGCTTCTTGACGAACTCCTCGAAATAGGAGGTCAGAATCTTGCGGGCGAGCCGCCGCGGCCGGGAATTGACCGCTTTCTGGTTCATCTGCAGCAACAGACACTCGCGCAGGTTGCGTGCACCGACCCCGGCAGGCTCCAACTCGTGGATGATGCCCAACAGCCGTTCGAGCTCTTCGGCCGTGGTTTCGAGCCCGACCGAAAAGGCGATGTCGTCGGCTATCGAATCGAGGTCGCGGCGCAGATAACCGTCCTCGTCGATGCTGCCTATCAGGTAGACCGACAGCCGCATGTCGCGCTCGGTGAGGTTGCGGAAACTGAGCTGCTCGACCAGGTACTCCTGCAACGAACGGCCCCCGGTCAGAAAGACGGGACGCTGCTTGTCGTCCTTGGAGTAATTGTTGATGCGGCTTTTGTAAGCGGGCGTATCGTCCTCGCGCAGGTACTCCTCGACCGAAATCTGCTGCGGCTCGGCATCCTCCTCGGAGGACCGCTCCTCCTCTTCGAGCACGATGTTGTCCTCGATCTCCTGCTTGATGCGCTGTTCGAGCTGTACGGTAGGCAGCTCCAACAGCTTGATCATCTGAATCTGCTGCGGAGAGAGTTTCTGCTGGAGCGAAATGATCTGTCGCTGATTGATGGCCATACTGCTGCCGAAAAAAAATTAAAAATGAAAAATTAAAAATCACCTCGTGCACCCGGTATCGGGGGAAGCAGCGCACATCGGCATCCGACCGTCGGCCGGCACTCCGATTTCCGAATTTTTAATTTTCAGTTCCTAATCTTAGAAGTCGGCGTGCTGCGGCGTGCGCGGGAAAGGCTGCACGTCGCGGATGTTGGTCAGGCCCGTCACGAAAATCAACAGCCGGTCGAAGCCCAGACCGAATCCCGAGTGCGGAGCCGAACCCCAACGGCGCGTATCCAGGTACCACCAGAGTTCCCGCTCGCTCATCCCGAGTTCCCGAACCCTTGCACAGAGTTTGCCATAATCGGCCTCGCGCTCCGAACCGCCGATAATCTCGCCTATTCCGGGGAACAAAACGTCCATACCGCGCACGGTTTTGCCGTCGTCGTTCTGTTTCATGTAGAACGCCTTGATTTCCTTGGGATAGTTGATGAGGATGACCGGACGCTTGAAATGCTCCTCGACCAGGTAGCGTTCGTGCTCCGACTGGAGGTCGCAGCCCCACTCGCACGGGAACTCGAACTTGCGGCCCGAAGCCTTGAGGATTTCGATGCCCTCGGTGTAGTCCAGGCGCTTGAATTCGTTGTCCACCACGAACTTCAACCGCTCGATGAGCCCCGGATCCCACATCTTGTTCATGAATTCGAGGTCCTCGCGGCAGTTGTCGAGCGCGTAGCGAATCAGATACTTCAGAAAGTCCTCGGCCAGCTCCATGTTGTCCTCCAGCTCGAAGAACGCCGCCTCGGGTTCTATCATCCAGAATTCCGAAGCGTGGCGCGGCGTGTTGGAGTTCTCGGCGCGGAACGTGGGGCCGAACGTGTAGATGCGGCCCAGCGCCAGCGCGCCCAACTCGCCCTCCAACTGACCCGAGACGGTCAGGTTGCAGGCGCGGCCGAAGAAATCCTGCGAGAAGTCGATCTTGCCCTCCTCGGTCTTGGGCGGATTCTCCATATCGAGCGTCGTGACCTGGAACATGGCACCCGCGCCTTCGCAGTCCGAAGCGGTGATGATGGGGGTATGGAAATAGTAGAAACCCTGCTTGTTGAAATATTCGTGAATGGCATAGGCCATCGCGTGGCGGATGCGCAGCACGGCTCCGAACGTGTTGGTCCGGGGACGCAGATAGGCTATGTCGCGCAGGAATTCGAGCGAATGGCCCTTCTTCTGCAAGGGATAGGTCTCGGGGTCGGCCGTACCGTAGACCTCGATGCGCCGGGCCTGCACCTCGACCCCCTGTCCCGAACCGGGCGAGGCGACCAACCGCCCGTCGACCCGGATGCAGGCGCCGGTCGTCACGGGCTTGAGCGTCTCCTCGGCGATTTCCGCCAGGTCGACCACCACCTGGATATTACCCACGCACGAGCCGTCGTTCAAGGCGATGAACGCCACATTCTTGTTGCCGCGTTTGGTGCGCACCCAGCCTTTCACAACAATGTCGGTGTCCACGACGCCCGACTTCAGAATCTCTGCTATTCTCTGCGTTTTCATGACGATGATGTTATGCTTGTTTCCGAATTCACAAAGATAGTCGTTATTTGCGATTCGGCAAAAAAAACCTACCTTTGTCGTGCTTTATAAAACAAGGTATATGATCAAACGCATCCTATCGCTCTGCATGGCTTTGCTGGCGGCCGCAGGCGCTTCGGCCCAGCAGGACGCACGCATCGGCCGCACCGAAGCCGTACCCTACGACATGCGCCACGACGCCGAAGCCCGCAACCTCGCCGCTTCGGGCCACACCCTCGCTTTCCGGCCCGAGACGACCATCACCGCCGAGGGACCGCTCTGCGCCGTCATGGAGCAGCAGACCGAAATCCCCTATGTCTGGACCGACGGATGCGTCTACCTCCATATCGAGAACGCCCCCACGGCCTATGCACTGTGGGTCAACGACCGCAGCGTGGCCGAAGTCGACGACCCGCTCACGCCCGCCGAATTCGACCTCTCGCCCTATATCCGGCAGGGCACCAACGACTTCAAGCTCCTGATGTTCAACGACCGCGGCCGGCTGGACGCTTCCGACCCCGTGCGCCGCAAGGAATTCGAGGGCAGCTACCTCTACTATCAGAACAAGCGCTCCATCCGCGACTTCCGGATTGCGCTGGTGCCCGATTCGCTCGGCCGCAACTTCGCCATGCTCGACCTGCAAATCGTCGCGCAGAACATGTTCAACTACGACGAAAAGGTCGAGGTCGGCTACGACATCTATTCGCCGCAGGGCAAGCTGCTGGAATTCGACATCCGCGAGACGGTCATCCCCGGCCGCTCGGCCGACACGGTGCGGTTCTCGCCCTTCATCTACCACGCCTACGAAAACAAGTGGGAACCCTCGGCCAAGAATCCGCCGCTCTACAAGGTCATGCTTTTCACCCGCCGCGACGGCACCTACAAGGAATACATGCCGCTGAAAATCGGCTTCGGACCGGCCGAATTCGCCGACGGACGGTTCACCCGCTTCGGCAAGCCGCTGCAACTCAACATCGCCCGCTACAACGCCGCGGCCGACGCCAAGACGACCGCCGCCCAGCTGCAAACGCTCCGCAAGCAAGGCTACAACACCCTCGCGCCCGACTATCCGCAGCCGGAATGGTTCTACGGGCTCTGCGACCAGCTGGGGCTGCAAGTCATCGACCGGGCCAACATCCACGCCCCCGAACAGCGCGACAACCGCCGGGTAGGCGGCACGCCCTCCAACGACCCGGCGCTGGCCGACGAATATCTGGAACGCGTGCAGGCCATGTACTACCGCTCGCGCAACCACACCTGCGTCATCGCCTACGCCCTGGGCGGCGAAGCGGGCAACGGCTACTGCATGTACAAGGCCTACCAATGGCTCAAGGAAGCCGAACCTTCACGCCCGGTCATCTGCGCCGATGCCGACGGCGAATGGAACACGGACTTATAAGGGTGAAATGACCTTAGAACTGATCGTCATAGGCAAAACCGACTCGCAGGAGGTCGCCGCGCTGGTGGAACTGTACGCCCGGCGCGTGAACCACTATTGCAAGTTCTCGCTCACGGTCCTGCCCGACGTGCGCGACACCAAGAAACTGACGGCCCGCCAGCAATCCACGGCCGAGGGCGCCGCCATCCTGCGCCAGCTCTCCGAGGGCGATTTCGTGGTTCTGCTGGACGAGCGGGGCGAGGAGATGCGCTCCGTCGAATTCGCCTACTGGCTCCAGAAACGGATGAACAGCGGCGTCAAGCGGCTGTTCATGGTCATCGGCGGCCCCTACGGCTTTTCCGGCGAGGTCTACGCCCGCGCCGACGCCCGGCTCTCGCTCTCGCGCATGACTTTTTCGCACCAAATCGTGCGGGCCATCTTCGCCGAGCAGATTTACCGCGCGTTCACTATCCTCAACAACGAACCCTACCACCACGAATAAGATGCGCCTGCTGTCGACCATGCTGCTGCTCTGCACCGCCCTGCCGCCGACCGCCCGTGCGGCGGCCCGGCACACCGATGCCGACACGACCATCCTGGTCGACAGGGTGCAGGTCACGGCCATCAAGCAGGGCACGGTGCTCCGCTCGCAGCCCGTCGCGGCCACCATCCTCGGCAGCCGGGTGCTCGAAGGCAGCCACGTCGGCGCCGTGAAGCACCTTTCGCAGCGGGTGCCCAACCTCCACATCCCCGACTACGGCTCGCGCATGACCTCGTCGGTCTACGTCCGCGGGCTCGGGGCCCGTATCGACCAGCCCGTCATGGGGATGAACGTCGACAACGTGCCCGTGATGAACAAGGACTGCTACGACACCGAGCTCTCCGACGTCGAGCGGATCGAAATCCTGCGCGGCCCCCAGTCGACCCTCTACGGCCGCAATACGATGGGCGGCGTCATCAACATCTACACCCGCTCGCCCCTCGCCTACCAGGGCACCCGCCTGTCGGCCGAATACGGCTCGGGCAACACATGGCGCCTGCGCGCTTCGACCTACCACAAGTTCGGCGACAGCTTCGGCATCGCCCTTGCGGGTTTCTACACCCGTTCGGACGGTTTCTTCCCGAACCTCGCCACGGGCCGCAACTGCGACGGCGAGCAGATGGGCGGCGGGCGTTTCAAACTGCAATGGCGCGGCAAAAACGGGCTGCGCATCGACAACACGCTGGCGTTCTCGCTGCTCGACCAGGGCGGCTATCCCTACGCCTACATCGGTCCGGAAATCGTGCGCGACGGGCAGACCGTCATCCGCCCCGGCGAAATCCGCTACAACGACCCCGCAGGCTACCGCCGCACGACCCTCAGCGACGGGCTCACCCTCCGCTTCGAGGCCGGCCGCTGCTCCCTCTCGTCGATTACCGCCTACCACTATTCCGACGACGCCATGACGCTCGACCAGGATTTCCTGCCCCTCTCCTACTTCACGCTCCGGCAGGCCCGCACCGAGCACACGTTTTCGCAAGAGCTCGTCGTCCGCTCGCGCGACGAGGGGCGTTACCGCTGGCTCGCCGGGCTGTTCGGCTTCTACCGCCGTTCGGCGATGGACGCCCCCGTGCTTTTCAAGCGCGACGGCATCGAGGAGCTGATTCTGCGCAACGCCAACTCCGGCCCCGTCTTCCGCTACGACACCGATGCCGAAGAGCTGCTGCTCTCGTCGGATTTCCGCAATCCCGCTTTCGGTGCCGCGCTCTACCACGAATCGAGCTTCCGGCTCGGCCGCTGGCCCCTCACCGCCGGCATCCGGGCCGACTTCGAGCACACCCGCCTGCACTACCGCAGCCGCGCGAAGTTCGACTATTCGCTCAGCATCTCGGGCGGTCCTGCGGGACAGCACACGGCCGCCATCGACGACCGCAGCACCCTGAAGCGTTCCTACCTGCAACTTCTGCCCAAGGCCACCGTTCTATACAGCTTCGACGAAGCGCGCAACCTCTACTTCTCCATCGCCAAAGGCTACAAGGCAGGCGGATTCAACACCCAGCTTTTCTCCGACATCCTGCAAGAAAAGCTCAAGGCGCAGATGGCTTCGGGCGTCGACGACACCGACCCCGGGCTCATGTCCTACCGTCCCGAAAAAAGCTGGAATTTCGAGCTGGGCGGCCACTTCTCCTGCGCCCAGGGCATCCTGCGGGGCGATTTCGCCCTTTTCTGGATTCTCTGCCGCGACCAGCAGCTCACCGTCTTTCCCGCGGGCAGCTCCACGGGGCGCATGATGACCAACGCCGGGCGCTCGCGTTCGCTCGGCGGCGAGCTGTCGCTCCAAATCCTGCCCCACCGCAACGTGGTGCTCGACGCCGCCTACGGCTACACCGACGCCCGTTTCGTGCGCTACGACAACGGACGCTCCGACTTCAGCGGCAACCGCATCCCCTACGCGCCCGGGCACACGCTCTCTTTGGGCGCCGAATGGAGCATCCCCACGGGCGCCGGCTGGCTCCACGAAGTGGTCCTTCACGCCGGGGTCCGCGGCACGGGACCCATTTGCTGGGACGAAGCCAACACGCTGCGGCAGGATTTCTACCTCCTGCCCGACGCTTCGGTTTCGCTGCGCCACAGCCGCTATGCCCTCGATTTCTGGGGCCGCAACCTCACCGACACGCGCCACGACGTCTTCTGGTTCAAGTCCATGGGCAACGAGTTCGTCCAGCGCGGACGTCCCCGCACCTTAGGCGTCACCCTCTCCATCCGCATCAACTAAAAACAAAACCGATATGCAAAAGTTCCTTCTGTTCGCCTTCGCGCTTCTCGCATTCAGCGCCTGCAACGACAGCGATTCGGACGAAATCCGCTTCGCTACTGAAAACACCGCCATCGCCGACGGCAGTCTGACGGGCATCAACCTCCATTTCCTCGGCACCTCGGTCGCCACGGCCCCCGACGGCACAGCCTACACCGACAGCTCCGCCCGCTTCGAGTTCGCAGGCGGCAGCGAAAAACTGACCCTCTACATGCACGGCACCCGTTTTGCAGCCGCCATGCCCGCCTTCAATATGCGTCTTTTCAACGTTCCCTACACCCCGGGCGAGGGGGCCGCGCTTTCGTTCTTGCTTCCGACCGTCGTTCCCGATGTCTACCTGCCTAATGCAGTCGGGGGAGGGTTCAGCTACCAACCATTGCCCGCCTACACCCTCACCAACGTCGAGGGTTCCATCGACGGCATCGACTGCCGCGTCGCATTCTCGTGCAACGTTCCCAAACTGGGCGCATACCGCGTTGAATACCAAGGAAAACTGCTCGCACGATAACCGCCCCTGCCCTTTGCGCAGGCCGCATCCGCCAACAACCGAACATTCAATTCAAACAACCATGAAACCCGAATACAGACCTTTCGTCGAAGAACTTGTCGAACTCTGCATCCGCGAGGACATCGGCGACGGCGACCACACGTCGCTCTGCTGCATCCCGGCCGACGAACACGGCCGCATGCGCCTGCTGTGCAAGCAGGAGGGAACCATCGCAGGCATCGAAATCGCCGAACTGGTGCTCCGGCGGCTCGACCCCGGCGTGAAGTTCGAGCAGCTGCTCCGCGACGGCGACCGTGTGAAGCCCGGCGACGTGGCGTTCTACGTCTCGGGACGCCTGCGCTCGCTCTTGCAGGCCGAACGCATCCTGCTGAACATCATGCAGCGCATGAGCGGCGTCGCCACCCAGACCGCCGTCTACGTCGCACGCCTCGAAGGACTGCACACCAAGGTCCTCGACACCCGCAAGACCACGCCCGGCATGCGCGTGCTGGACAAGATGGCCGTCAAAATCGGCGGCGGCGAGAACCACCGCATGGGGCTTTTCGACATGGTGCTGCTCAAGGACAACCACATCGACTTCGCGGGCGGCATTCCGCAGGCCGTAGCAGCAGC
>OFFM01001606.1_pt1 | contig 11950 bp, 11 predicted proteins | sample 1521401 | NCBI WGS metagenome assembly OFFM01 (sample SAMEA3504118, study PRJEB24116) | mouse gut metagenome | biome: mouse gut; feature: mouse-associated habitat; material: faeces | place: Denmark | collected 2011
GTCCCTCACTAAGTAGACTCACACAGTTAGTGTCCTTTGGTGACTGGCTTATTTATAACCATGCTCCTCTCAAAATGCGGAGACTTTATGCATAACCCAAATCTCCTGATTAAACCACCTTAATACATTCCTGCTGCTACACTTATAAAAAAATTCACCAGCGGTCCGGAATAAAGACCAAAAGCAACCATACAAAATGTAAAAACAAATAAAGGTAAAAGCATCTTCCAACCAGGATCTTTTATTCCTTCTAAAGAAGTCATATCAAAATCTTTTTGAGGAAAAAATCCCCGTCCAACAATTGTCAGCATATAAATTGCCGTAAGAAGCGCAGAAATTAAAAGGCATCCAATTCCAAAAAAGGTAATTACATTTCCACTTTCCACAGCTGCCGAAGCTAAATTCCATTTACTGACAAATCCCGCAAATCCCGGTACACCCATAAGAGCAAAAGATGATATTGTAAATACCCCAAACACTACCGGCATCTTATAACCCATACCATCCAGTTCGTGTACATAATGCTTTCCCGTCTGATGCATAATGGCCCCGGCGCAAAAGAATGAGCTGATCTTCATAACTGCATGAAAGACCAGATGAGTAAGCGCACCTGCCATTCCAAGGGGTGTCATAATTGCTGCTCCAAACAAAATATAAGAAAGATTACTGATAGTAGAATACGCCAGCCTTCTTTTTAAATGTGTTTCTTTCACTGCCCGGCTGCACCCGTAAATGATGGTAAACATTGTAATCAGCATCACTACGGTCTGCGCCCAGGTTCCTTTAAGAAACTCCGTTCCAAAACTGTAATAGGTCAGGCGTATAATTGCAAAAGCCCCGGATTTTACTACCGCCACCGCATGAAGCAGAGCTGTAACCGGCGTCGGTGCCACACCGGCGTCGGGAAGCCATGAGTTAAACGGGCAAACAGCCGCCTTTACTCCAAATCCGATAAAAGCCATTACATAAATCAAGAGCAAAATATTTGTTCTTTCCCCGACCTTGTCCAAATCCATTACTCCACCCAGCACAAAATTAGTCGTACTTCCATAAATAATTACAAAAATCAATCCAATAAATGCAAATGCAGCGCCTCCCAATGAGTAATACAAATATTTCCGGCTTGCAAGAATAGCTTCCCTGGTAAGAGTATGCATCACAAGCGGTACTGTAACTAATGTCAGCAGTTCATAAAAGAAATACATAGTAAGCAGATTGGCCGCAAGAGAAATTCCTAAAGTTACTCCATAGGTCATAGTATAAAACATGAAAAAAACTTTTTCATGCTCTTCCTTTGTCATATATTCAAATGCATACAAAGTTGCAAAAGGCCAAAGAGCGGAAACCAGTCCTCCAAACACCATACTCATTCCATCCACTTTAAAACTAATGGAAAGATTTCCGGTAAAATTAGCTAATGTAAAGATTTCTGCCGACCTGTGAAACAAAAGATACCACACCAAAATACTGTTTATAATCACCAATGCCTCAAGAAATATTTCCATGTTGCTTCTCTTTTTAAAAGGAATCAGAAAAAGCAGCACTCCGGCTATAACAGGAATTAAAATAACCAACAAAATCATAACTGTTTCTCCTCTCCTAAATTATTTTTTCAATGATTTGAGACAGATAATTCAACAGCCATTCCGGAAACAAACCAATGAAAACAGATAAAACTGTAAGTATTAACACAGGTATAGTCATAAAAAGCGAAGGTTCCTTTTTTTGAAGCGCTCCATAATCATAATTTTCCCCTGGAAAAAAACCTTGAATCGTAATTGGCAGCAGGTATCCTGCCGTAAGAAGCGCGCTAATTAAAAGCACTACCGGTCCAATCCAATCAAACCCACAGATACCGGAAGAAAGCGCCCCCTGTGCCAAATACCATTTACTAAGAAATCCGCCCGTAGGAGGAATACCAATAAGCCCCAGTGATGCAATGGTAAAGCACCACATCATAAAAGGCATTTCTTTTCCGATTCCACGCATCTGCTCTACTCTTGTTTTCCCCGTCATATAGATAACTGCACCTGCGCATAAAAAAAGCACTGCTTTAATAAATCCGTGGCTTAGTACATGCAAAAGCCCCCCTGTTACAGAACCCGCATCCATCACTGCAAGCCCAAACAAAATATAAGATAACTGACTAACCGTAGAATAAGCCAGACGCTTTTTTAAAACCGGCTCTCTGTATGCCAGCATAGATCCCATAAAAACCGTAACGAGGGAAAGAACCATCCACACTGTCTGTACCCAGGTTCCCCGCAAAAAAGAAACTCCGTAAATATAATAAACCACTCTCACTATTGCCAGTATACCTGCTTTTACAATAACTGCAGAAAGAACTGCAGATGCAGGCCCAGGCGCCGCAGGATGAGCTGTTGACAACCATGCATGCATGGGAAACATTCCCGCTTTCACCCCAAATCCAATCAGCATAAGCATAGCAAGAACCAGCAAAATTTCTCCATGCTCTGACATGGCCGATGCACTGATCACACCGCCGGCGCTAAAGGTAAGAGTATTTCCGTATCGTTCGATAAAATACAATCCAAACAATACCATATAGGCACCGCAAAGAGAGTAAAATATATATTTTAATCCTGCCATAATTGCTTCCCTGCTTCGGTTATGGATTACCAAAGGCACAGAATTTATAGTAAGCAGCTCATAAAATAAATAAAATGTAATTAAATTTCCTGAAAAGCAAAGAGCAATTAATATCCCAAGCACAATAAGATAAAAACCATAATACCGTTTTTCTTTCTCTTCATGCTTCATGTATTCAAAAGAATAAATACCCACACAAATATAAATGATTAATGTCATGCTTACAAAAACAATGCTGATCTCATCTATTTTAAACAGAACAGGAAGCCTTCCCGAAAGGTTAAACAATGTAAACATTTCATTTCCTGAAAGGCAGAGGGCCAAAATCGTTAATGCAAAAGTTGCCAAAAATATAATGCCCACCACAATCAGCAGGTTTTTTCTGTGTTCCATTTCTTTTCTTATAAGAAGAAAAATTCCACAAAGAATAGGAAAAAAAATGGATAGTAATATATAGTACATCTTTAAAACTTCCTAGGAGAACATGGCCAGTCCCTGGCCTATCAAATCAACAACAGGCTGAGAGCTTACACCCAGAAATACATTCAGTATAATAAAACCAACCAGCGTTGCTGCATATAATTTCATGCCTCCAAATTTAACACTTTCATAACTTCTGTCTTCCACCGGAGTATAAATACGGATTACTGTTTTCATAAAGTAAATTGCATTTAATACCGTGCTAATACCAAGCACAATCAGTGCCGGCAGCATTTTCACATTATTCTGCACTGCTGCCTGTGCAAATAACAATTTGCTGATAAATCCGGAAAATAAAGGAACACCTACCATAGACAAAGAACCTACTGTAAACGCAACGCCTGCCCATTTATTCCGATATGCGGCACCAGTAAGTTCAACAAACTGCCTGCTGCCTCCCGAAACGTCGGTAAGTCCGATGGCAGCAATAAAAAGCAGGGACTTTGTTGCCGCATGAGAAAGAACATGAAATACACTTGCCGCCATTCCCGCCTGCGTGCCCATGCCGATACCCATATAAATATATCCGATCTGAGCAACGGAAGAAAAGGCGATCATTCTTCTGACATCATTTTCCTTAATGGCGCTTAAAGAGCCAAAGATCATACCCATCAAGCCAAAAACAAACAAAATGTTGATAATCCGGCTGTTATAAAAAATATCAAAACCAATCACCCTGTATATTATTTTTATCAACAAAAAAATATATCCCTTGGAAACCAGACTTGATAAAATTGCCGCTGAGGAAACTGTTGAATATCCATATGCATCAGGCAGCCATGCATGAAAGGGAAACAATGCACTCTTTATGGCAAGTCCAACTGACATAAGGGCAATTGTAACTAACAGAGGGATTCTGTAATTTCCGGATGCAAAAAGAATTTCCACCTGTTCTCTGATATTGCTCATTAGAAGATGCCCTGTCAGGTCATAGAGCATACAAATACCCATAGGCAAAAGGCCGGAGCCAAGCAGACTCATAATCATGTATCTTGCCGCCGCTTCAATAGTTCTCCCGTTTTGTCTGATCATAATAAGGCCGCAGGCCGCAATTGTATTAATTTCCACAAACACATAAGCAGTAAATAAATCGTTGGTATAAACCAGAGCAAGCAAAGAAGAAAGTAGCAGATCATTCAACACATAATAAAGAAAGACCTTACCATCCTCCACTTCATCGCCCAGCTTTTTAATACCTCCCCACATTGATAAAAGCATAATAATGCTGAAAAACAATGCAATAAAGGCTTCCAGTACTCCTGCTTTGATTTCATTTCCCCAGGGGGCCGGAAACTTTCCCATTACATATACATATGCCTCTCCTGTGCCTAATACATATCCCAATGTACAAAAGCTTAAAAAGATTACTATAAGAATCAAAGCCGTATTAATATATCTGGCGGTTCTGCCCTTAAGACCGGAACTGATAATTCCGGCAAAAAGGCATATCAGTATAGATATGGCCGGAAAGTTCTGCACAAAATCCATTACAGTCCCTCCTTTTTTAACCGCTCAAAGGGAATCTCATTCGTGGTGGCATGGACCTTCCCGTTCACCTTATTGCACCAGGCCAGGGCCTGTCCGTTCAAGTCCGCCAGACTGTTGTACTTGATCCCCACCATAAAATTATCTCTGACAAACTGCACCGTCCGCTCTACTTTCCCCTTCGTCTGACCCCGATATGGCCGGCACAGAATTGGCTTGAACCCATAGAATCCCGCGAAGTCCTCAAACTGCCGGTTTAGTGTGGAGTCCTCCTGCTTCAAAAGCCGCTTGATGACCACCTGCTTCATATTGTCATACAGAATCTCCTCCGGGTAGCCTCCGAAATACCGAAACGCGTTCTGATGGCACCGTATCAACGTGTTTGTGCTCATATCTGGAGCTGTTGACAAAGTGCCCCAAAATCGCTTGAAATATGGTATAATCAGAGCAGGGAGGGGGCAAGGAAATGCAGTTAAAATATCACATGGTAACGATAGAGGATTTGGTACCGGAAAATCATTTTCTGCGGAAATTGGAAGCGGCGCTGGATTTATCGTTTGTGTATGAGGAGACGGCTCACTTGTACAGCCGGAGGTATGGCCGTGCGCCCATAGACCCGGTAGTAATGGTAAAATACCTGTTGCTGGGTTTTTTGTACGGCATCCCCTCGGAGCGGCAGATCGAGGTACGGTGTGCGGACAGCAACGCGTTTCGTTGGTATCTTGGAATAGATTTGGATGAACGAGTGCCAGACCACAGTACGATCAGCCAGCTGCGGCGGCGGAAGCCTGCGTTTCGGAAGGTATTCCGGCGGCTGTTTGAGGAAGTGGTGCGCCAGTGTGTGGAAAAAGGTCTGGTGAGCGGACGGCTGGCGGTGACGGACTCCACCCATGTAAAGGCTAACGCGTCCAGGGCCTCGGAACAGGAGATAGATGCGCTGGAAGAGGCGGGGAACTATTGGGAGCGGCTGGATGCCTATGAGGAAGAGGGACTGGAGGAGCTGAAACGGCAGACAGGGAAGCGCCGGGCGAAGCGGACAAAGCAGGTGAAAAAGGACAAGCGCCGTTCCCGCAAGAAGGTGAGTAGTACCGATCCGGAGTCGGGCTACATGAAGCGGCCCGGCAAGCCCAGCGGTTTTTATTATCTGTCTCACCAGACAACCGACCCGGACCACGGTATCATCACCGCTGTAACCGTGACACCGGGGGATGTCCATGACTCACGGCCCTATTTGGAGCAGTTGGAGTATGTCCATAAAAATGTTGTGCCGCTGCAAGCCGCTGCGGCGGACTCCGCCTATGACTTCCCCCTGGCACACCGAGCGCTGGAAGAACTGGGCATCGGCTTCTTTGTCGTGCCACAGCCCGCCCATGACCGCACGAAAGCTGAACTGAAGCGGGATTCATTCACCTATGATGAACAGCGGGACGTATACTTGTGCCCTAACGGGAAAGAACTGCGGCGCAAGCGGCTGTATCGAAGCGGCAGCGGGCTGTTCTGGGAATACTGGGCGGAAAAGAAAGACTGCGGCAGCTGTCCTTTGCGGCAAAAATGTTTGAATGAGACGGACAAGGCCGGCGCCAGAAAGCTCCAGGACAGTTATTTCAAGACGGTTGTTCAAAAACATTTCTCCAGGCGATGGGAGCCGGATTACCGGGAGGCGCTGAAGCAGCGGCAGATCTGGTGTGAGGGTACTTTTGCCGCACAGAAATGGGGACACAACCTGACGCGTCTCCTGCGGCGAGGTTTAGAGGCAGCGGAGGACCACTGTCTCCTTTCCGCTGCGGCCTTGAACCTCAAAAGAATGATTAAACACTCAGTGTGATGCCGAAAGGCGTCTTTTTTCTTGCCTGAAATCTCCCTTGTCTCTTTATTTCAGGCACTTTGTCAACAGCTCCATGATGACTCGGATTTCTTTAAAAATCCGCCGTCGTTTAGTATGTGGGGGGAGAAAATCACCAACTGCTTCTTATGGGATGGCCGTGTCTGCGAAACGATAGGGCTGCGCTGCCCCGTGGCTTGCGCTGCTGTCCGGCAGCATGATGTGAGAAAGGCCCCCGATCTTCTTCGCCCTGTCGTACAGGCAGATGCCGACGCAGGAGCCCAGCGCATAGGTCATCAGGACGTCGGGAGAGCGGGCAACATTCAGATCGGAGATACCGATCTTGATGTTTGCACTCATAATTCTATCCCCAGACTTGTCATGATCTTATCCAGCGATTCCACGTCGGGGATCAGCAGGATGTGGTTTGGCGCGTTCAGGTCTTTGCCATGGAACTTGTCCTCGATGAAGATCATCTTGTCGCTGATATTGGCGTAGTGGATGGCGGGAACGCTGAGGATGGCCCCCAGCATATCCACGCACATAGACGGCACCGAAACATTGATGGTGAACCCGGTGAGGTCGGCGATGGCGTTGACGTAGGAGGCCGCCATGATGTTGGCTACCTCCTGCAGGGCCGAATAACTCATCTCGTCCACCGTGCCGCCCACGTCCGCCTCCCCGATCAGCGATGCCAGCAGCGTGTTGGCGAAGTTCTGGTGCAGCAGGAACATGATCATCCCGTTGACGTCCCCGTCCAGGCAGAGGAGGAGGCCCACGATCATCTGCTCCGGGCCGCCCAGTTCCTCCATCACCTGCTCGTAATCCAGGATGCGGACCACCGGCACCGAGATGTCGATCTGGTCCGAGAGCATCATGGCAAGGGAGGACGCCGCGTTGCCGGAGCCGATGTTGCCGATCTCCCGCAGGGCGTCGATGTGCATATCACTCAATTCATCGTAGTTATGTAATGCCACTCATTCACCTCCTCCCTTGTCAACGCAGGTTGTTGATGACCTGCTCCAACTCGTCCGACGTCTGGACCATCTTGGCGTTCAGCTGGAAGGCCCGCTGGCTGACGATAACGCCAACCATCTCGTCCGCCAACTCCACGCCGGACTGCTCCAGGGCGCCGGAAAATACCTGGTATTGCCGCCCCTCGTAGGTGGTCTCCCCCTGGACGATGGCTACCGCCTCGCCGGAGGTCTGGGTGGGTACAAAGCAACTCCCGCTGGAGTGCTCCAGGCCAAAGGGATTGGGGAAGTCGTAGATCCCCAGGCGGTCCTTGAGCCCCTCCAGGTCGAAGAGACCGTCCGCCTTTTCCCGCTCGAACTCGATGGTCTTGCCCTCGGCGTCCAGCACGTGGGAGCCGTCGAAGGTGACCAAAAAGCCTTTCTTCCCCTCGATGCTGATATCGAAGGAGCCGTTGCGGGTGTCCTCGGTGGAGCCGTCAGGGCGGCGCACCGCAAAGAAGCCGTCCCCCATCAGGGCGAAGTCCAGTTCGGTCCCCCCCTGTAGCACCGGGCCCTGGCGGTAGACCAGCCGGGAATCCCCGATGCGGGCGCCGTGGCCCACCAGCGGCTGCTCCTCGCTGTTTACCGCCATCCGGGTGTACAGCAGGTCGGAGAAGGTGGACTTATCCGGCTTGAAGCCGATGGTGCCGCTGTTGGCCACGTTGTGGGCGATCCGGTTCATGTCCTCCTGGAAGGCCATCATGCCGGAGACGCCGTTGTGAAAAGAAATGTTCATAGTATCACGATCCTTTCCATAGGGGGGCGTTATTCAAAGGCGAGCCGCCGGGTCACAGCGCGGCGATCTGGCTGGCGGCCTTCTGGTCGATCTTGTCGATGATCTGGAGGGCGGAACTGCACGCCTGGAAGGCGCGCTGGGCCTCCATCACCATAGTGTACTCCTGGTTCAGGTCGATGTTGTTGCGCTCCAGCCAGCTTTGCACCACCTTGGTGGTGGCGTCCACCGGCAGGTTGGCGGCCATGTCCGGTACCGTAAAGAGGCCGTTTTCCACCTGCTCCAGTTCCGCCCCCTCCGGGGGGATGGTGATCAGCAGCCGGTCCACCAGTTCCCCGGTGGCGTCGTAGATGTTGCCGTCGCTCTCCACCGTAAAGTCGGAGGTCAGCAGCTGGATGGGGCCGTTTTCCCCCATCACCAGGCCGTGGCCGGGGAGCACCAGCTGGTTGTTGTCGTCCACGTCAAAACTGCCGTTGCGGGTCAGGTACTGGGTGGCGCCGTCCTCGGTCTGGATGTTGAAGTAACCCACACCGTCCAGGGCCATGTCGTAGGGGCGGAAGGTCTCCTCCAGGGAGTTGGGGCTGAAGTTCACCAGCACGTCCTCCACCCGGCGCATGGGGCTGCCGGTGCCGATGCGGCCGGTGTTGGCGTCCTCGATGCGGGTGAGCAGTTCGTGGTCAAAGGTGGTGGACACCACCCGGGAGGCCCGGAAGCCAGGGGTCTTGGCGTTGGCCATGTTGTTGGTCAGCACGTCGATGGTGCGCTCCTGGACCAGGATCCCGGAGGCGGCGGTATAAAATCCTCTCAGCATCGTTTCATCATCCTTTCATGTAGTCGGTCATCCGTTCCCGCAGCTTGCGGATCAGCTTGCGGTTGATCTGGCCGATGCGCTGTTCGCTGACGCCCATCACCTGGCCGATCTCCCGCATGGTAAGGTTTTCGTAGTAGTAAAGGGAAAGGACGGTGCGCTCCTGCTCCCCCAGGCTGTCGATGGCCTTGGCCAGTTCCTGGCGCAGTTCCTGTTCGTCCATCTGCTCCTCGGGCCCCAGTTCGTCCTCCTGGAGTTTGAAGTGGTTCATCTGCACCGGGGTGGAGAGAAGGGCTTCGAAGGAATACATACTCTCCCCGGACATCTCAAAGACGCATTTGTCGTACTTTGCCAGGGGCATCTCCAGACGGGCGGCCATCTCCTCCCGGGTGGGGGTGCGGCCCAACTCGTTGGTAAGCTGCTCCTCCGCCTTGGTGATAAGGATATCGGTCTGGCGCACCCGGCGGGGCAGCCAGTCCTGCTTGCGGACGTAGTCGATGATGGCCCCCCGCACCTTGGTGTAGGCGTAGGTGGAAAACTTGACCCCCTGGTCCGGGTCATACCGTTCCAGGCTGTCGATGAGGGCGATGGCGCCGTGGTTCACCATCTCCTCCACCGTGGCGTACTTGTGGTAGGTGCTGCTCATCTTTACCGCCACCGTTTTGGCGATGTAGCTGTAGTGCATCACCAGCTGGTTGCGAAGTTCCAGGGAGCCGGTCTCCTTGTATTGGCGCATCAGGAGTTCCGGTTCCTCCTGGGTTGTATCCATTTCCTGTAATTCTGCAACTGCCATAGCGGACCCGGTCCTCCTTTCAGCTGTATTTTATTGCGGCAGTACGATGTTGCCAAGGGCTTGTATCTTGACATCGGTGTCGATCTCGTTGAAGGAAAGAACGGTGGCGCCCAGGTAGAACTGGTCCACCAGCTTTTTGAAGTAGACCCGGACGATGGGGGAGGTGAGGATAATGGGGGTGGTGACCAGGTCCTTGATCTTGTCGATCTCCCGGCTGGTGGTGGTGATGATGCCCTGGATGGTCTGGGGGTCCAGGGCCAGATAGGAGCCGGTATCCAGCTTCTTCACCGCGCCCATGATCTGGTTTTCGATGCCGGCGTCCAGGCTGATGACCTTCAGCTGCCCCGCCTCGGCGAACCGGTGGGTGATGGCCCGCTTCAGGGACTGGCGGACGTACTCGGTGAGCATATCCATGTCCTTGACGGTGACGCCGTAGTCGGCCAGCGTCTCCAGGATGGTCTCGATATCCCGGATGGGCACCCCCTCCCGGAGGAGGTTGCAGAGGATCTTTTGCAGGGTGCCCACGCTGATGATGGCTGGGATGGTGTCGTTGATCAGGGCCTCGTTGGTCTTGCGGAGGTTGCCCAGGATGTTGCCCACCTCCTGGCGGCTGAGCAGTTCGTGGGCGTGGTTTTTGATGACCTCCGAAAGGTGGGTGATGATGACCGAGGTGGGGTCGATAAGGGTATAGCCCGCCAGTTCCGCCTTCACCCGGCGGTCCTCGCTGATCCACTTGGCGGCGATGCCGAAGGCCGGCTCCACCGTCTCGATGCCCTCCAGGGTGTCGTGGTCCGGGTCGGGGGCCAGGGCCAGGTAGTGGTCCACCAGCACCTCCCCCTGGGCCACCTGCTCCCCCTTGATGCTGATGGAATACTGGTTGGGGTTCAGCTGGCCGCTGTCCTTGAGGCGGACCGAGGGGAACACCAGGCCCATCTCCTGGACGAACTGCTTACGGAACATGACCACACGGTCCACAAAGCTGCCGCCGCTGCCCTCGTCCACCAGGGGGATAAGGCTGTATCCGAATTCCATGGAGATCTGGTCCACGTTGAGAAGGTTGTAAACGTTGTCGATGTTTTTGTAGAAGTCGGCCTCGCTGGTGACCTCCTCCTTGATGGAGGGGCCTTCTGCCGCCGCCACCGCCGCCGCCTTCCGCTGGGTCTGGCCCCGCATCAGCAGGAGGCCCAGGCCCATGAGCATGGCGGAAAGGGTGAGCACCTGGGGGACAGGGAAGCCGATGAAGCAAAGGCAGATCATAGCCAGGGAGGTCATGATCAGCACCATGGGCTGGGAGGTGAACTGGTGGATGACGTCCTCGTTGAGGTTGTTCTCCGAGGCGGAGCGGGTGACGATCATACCGGTGGCCACCGAGATGAGGAGGGCGGGAATCTGGGACATGAGACCGTCGCCCACGGTGGCGGTGGAGTAGATCTGCATGATCTCCCCAAAGGAGCCGACGCCGGTCATAAAGCCCACCAGGATGCCGCCGATCAGGTTGATGAAGGTGGTGACCAGGGACATGATGGCGTCGCCCTTGACGAACTTGGAAGCACCGTCCATGGAGCCGAAGAAGTCGGCTTCCCGCTGGATATCGCTGCGGCGCTGGCGGGCGGTGTCCTCGTCGATGAGGCCGGAACTGAGGTCGGCGTCGATGGCCATCTGCTTGCCCGGCATGGCGTCCAGGGTGAACCGGGCGGAGACCTCGGCCACGCGCTCGGAGCCCTTGGTGATGACGATGAACTGCACCAGGACGATGATGAGGAAGATGACCAGGCCCACCACCACGTCGCCCTGGATGACGAACTCGCCGAAGGTCTTGACCACCTCGCCGGCGTAGCCCTCGTTGCGGAGGATGCTGCGGGTGGAGGAGATGTTCAGTGCCAGGCGGAACAGGGTGGTGATCAGCAGGATGGAGGGATAGATGGAGAACTCCAGCGCCCGCTTGATGTACATGGTGGTCAGCAGGATGACCAGGGAGATGGCAAGGTTGGTGATGAACATGAAGTCCAAAAGCCAGGTGGGGAGGGGGACGATGATCAGGAAGATGACCCCCACCACCATGGCGGAAATGACGTTGTTAAACAGCTTCATTTATACCTCGTTCAATCCCTTCCTTTTCAGGCTGTATACGAAGGCCAGCACCTCGGCGACGGGCTGGTAGAACTGGTCGGGGATCTCCCGGTCCAGGTCCGCGCCGGCGTAGAGG
>OFFM01001607.1_pt1 | contig 11933 bp, 12 predicted proteins | sample 1521401 | NCBI WGS metagenome assembly OFFM01 (sample SAMEA3504118, study PRJEB24116) | mouse gut metagenome | biome: mouse gut; feature: mouse-associated habitat; material: faeces | place: Denmark | collected 2011
ATTCTTGGCTCTTACATGCGCAAAGAATGCTGTTATTGTCGGCGACACCATGCAGCTACCGAACGTTGTTACCGCGGTAGATGCTGCGAAGTTGGATGAAATCCGCAAGACATCAGCTGTACCGGATACATACGATGCCTCAAAACATAGTTTTCTCAGTTCGGTATTGGCAACTATTCCCAATATTCCCGAAACGCTTCTTCGGGAACATTATCGGTGTCATCCCGACATCATAAACTTCTGTAATCAAAAATTTTACGGAGGAAATCTCCTGATTATGACACAGCGTCAGGACAATGAAGATCATCTTCTTGCATTGAAGACCTCTGGGGGGCAGCACTGTCGAGGTCATTATAATCAGCGAGAAATTGACGTTGTTAAAATTGAGCTGATGCCACTTTTAGATAATCTTGAAGAAACAGGCATTATCGCGCCCTACAATAATCAAGTGGAGCAGTTCCATGCCCAAATACCTGAGATTGAGGCGGCAACTGTTCATAAGTATCAGGGACGGGAAAAAGACACGATTATAATGAGTGTCACTGATGACGCTATCACAGAGTTCGCAGACAATGCCAATCTTCTAAATGTTGCCGTTTCTCGTGCCAAAAATAAGTTTTGCCTTGTTGTCTCACGAAATCCGCAGGAGTTAAGAGGCAACATCTACGACCTGGTAGGTTATATAGATTATCAGAAAGGCGTTGTGATTGAAAGCAAGCTTCGTTCAATCTATGATTATCTTTTCTCTCGGATTGAATCAAACCGCAAGTCTGCCTATAATGTTTCAGAATACAATTCTGAAAATCTTACGTTTGAACTTATCGAAAAGATTCGTACTTCATATCCTCGATTATCGCATATCAAGGCTCTCTGTCATTATCCTATGCGAAGCCTGATTGGGGATGCGTCCGGATTGTCTGTACGAGAGGCTCAGTACGCCATGCATCCGTCAACACATATTGACTTTTTGATTATTAACCGTGTCAGCAAACAACCATTGCTGGCCATTGAAACAGATGGCTTTAGCTTCCACAATGAAAAGACGGAGCAATTTCAGCGCGATAGACTGAAAGACCATATTCTTGAAATTTATGGGTTGCCATTGCTCCGGCTATCAACTATTGGCCATAGTGAAGAACAACGAATTGTAGAAGCATTATTAAATTTACATTAAGTGACTGTTATGAAAGCATTGGCATATATAGGTAACGGTCGGTTTGAGGTGACTGAGAAGGTGAAGCCGGTAATTTCCGCACCCACGGATGCTGTGGTGAGGGTGACTCTGAGCAGTATCTGCACCAGTGATTTGCATATCAAGCATGGGAGCGTGCCGAGGGTTGTGCCGGGCATTACTGTCGGGCATGAGATGGTTGGCGTGGTGGAGAGTGTCGGCGAGGCAGTCACTAAAGTTAAGTCGGGCGACCGTGTGGCGGTGAATGTGGAGACGTTCTGCGGTGAGTGCTTTTTCTGTCGGCATGGATGGGTCAATAATTGCTCTGACCCGAATGGCGGCTGGGCGCTTGGTTGTCGGATTGACGGTGGACAGACGGAATTTGTGCGTGTGCCGTTTGCCGACAATGGGTTGACCGTGATTCCGGATAATGTAAGCGATGAGCAGGCGTTGTTTGTCGGCGATATTCTTGCCACAGGTTATTGGGCTGCTAAGATTTCGGAAATCAGCGAGGAGGATACGGTACTAATTATCGGTGCCGGACCGACCGGGCTTTGCACCTTGCAGTGTGTCCGGCTTTATAATCCGAAACGGATTATTGTCTGCGAGAAGGATGCAGCGCGTCAGGAATTTGTAAGGAGCCATTATCCCGATGTGATTGTTGTTTCGCCGGAAGATTGTCTGGAAAGAACGTTGCAACTATCGGAGCATGGTGGTGCTGACCGTGTGATTGAGGTTGCCGGAGCGGATGACACTTTTCAGTTGGCTTGGCAAGCGGCGCGACCGAATGCTATCGTCACAGTTGTGGCTCTTTATGATAAGCCGCAGTTGTTGCCGTTGCCGGATATGTATGGCAAGAATCTGACGTTCAAGACCGGCGGAGTAGATGGCTGCGACTGTAACGAGATTCTGAAACTTATCTCGGAAGGCAAGATTGATACGACTTCGCTGATAACCCATACTTTCCGCTTCTCACAAATTGAGGAAGCCTACGACCTATTTGAAAACCGTCGCGACAACGTGATCAAAGTGGCGATAACCTCTAATTGAAGATTTTAACAGTTCGTGGGTTGGCAGACCTTGTTGCCAATCCCCGAACTGTTAAAAGCAGGGGCGAAAATGCGCAAAAATCGGCAATTTTGACCAATTATCTATTTACCGATGCATGTTCTATTAAAAAGACCCCAAAAGTTTTTGTCTGACTTTTGGGGTGCAGTTAATTTTCTTGACACAGCTCCTTCGCATATTTAAACAACATGGAGGGAGGGGATGGGGCTGCTGCCCTACTCCACCGCTATGACCGTGACTGACCGTCGACCGTCGGCACTGCCTGCATGTACGATGTAGAGGCCGTTCGGAAGTCCATGCGCGACGGCATCGCGGTCGGGACCGGCGGTCGCGGCAAATACCCTACGTCCATAGACATCGTACACAGTGAGGTCAACGGCGGTATCTCCCGTGATGTAAAGACGGCCGCCGCGATGACTTACAAGGCTTTCGCGGGCAGTAATACCTTCGATACCGGTAAGCACTGCGCGGTTGAGGCGTCGGGTAGCCACTTGGCTCTCCAGCTCGCCGTGACGGTATTTCATGTCGAGATAAAAGTCGTCGGTGGGCACGGATATACATCGGTATAGTACGCGTGACGGTCCCACGGCTTCCACTCGCCGTCTTCGGCAAGCGCATTCACATCGGCAGCCGGCCTCACCCTATACATCAGCTCGTACCCGTCGGGAACGACCGGCTCGGCTATCGTCGAGCCGTCGGTGCTGACAATCTCGGGAGTGTCGGCCAATACCTCGCGGTATCCAGTAGCAAGCATCACATCGACTGCGCCTGGCGTATCGCCGTCGACCATGCAGAGCGTGTATAATGATGCGCCGCCCGCGTCGCCACTTCCGTCAATCATGTGCAGACTCAAAGAGGAGTTTCCATACGGCGAAATCGTTGCACATCCATCGCTGTCGACCGATATACTGAAGTAAAACGTATCTGTCAAGTCGTCCTCTGCTATACTGTACGACCTGAAACTACCCGTAGTCGGGTCGTAACCCATATAGAAGCGGCTGTTGTGCATAAACGAACAGTACGCAGCATCGTAGCCCGACAGGGTGACCGCCAGCGGACGCCCCTCGCCTACTGCGCGCACACCAAGCCCCGCACCGGCAATGCTGGAAATCAGATACTGCGGAGTGAGCGGATTGCCCTCAGCCACTGCATAGGGCACCGGCTGGCGGGAAACTATATAATAATCCGCTCCTATAGCAAGCTGGCCCATATCGGTGACTCTATCAAAGACCGTCACGGTGGGCGGTTGCGCCGCCAAACTCATTGCGGCAGATATAGCTGCGACAGCAAAGGGAATCCTCAATTTATTCATACTCAGACATTACAATTAAGCCCCAAAGGTAGCTAAACCTCACCAATCAGCCAAGCCCAATCACCTTTTTTTCTCAATATTCTTATTATCAACTTTATCTGACAATAATTATTGTTGATAATTGAAGAATCATTGTGAACGGATTTGTGAGTTTATCCGCGTTTTATCTTGCGAATTGCTTACATTTGCAAAGTAGTAAACGATTATCATGGGAAAGACCATTACCACTTATTGATTGACGGGACTCCGTAATATCTATGCAACGATAACTGGCGCTCTGCGTCTTATACCCTTGCTCCAATTATCACGAATTTATTGTATCTAGGTTCACGCCGAGATTATCTGCAACTGTTTTCGGTGATTACTACTTCGGCCGACCGCCCCGAATGGCCAATGGTATGCCGATGCCCCCGTCGATGATGGGCTACTACGGACGCTCTACATACGGCGGATACCTCGATTACCGGATCAATGAGCATTGGGGCGTACAGACCGGAGTACAGACTGTGCAGCAGGTCGGCACAGGCAAATACGAGGCCGAACCAATCGTTACGCCCTATTACAAAATCAATAAGAAAGTCGCCATCGGGCTGCCTGTGGGCCAAATACTATATCATGTCCTTAAAAGATAGCTCTCATATCACGTATCCTTAACAATCGACCCGTAAATATTTTGTGGTTACGGGATAAATTGCTATCTTTGCGGTCGATTTGGGCACCGATGCCCGGGTCATAAGATATTTACCCAACTCATTATTAACAATGAAGTACGAAACCGTTTTCATTTTAACTCCCGTTTTGTCTGATGTTCAGATGAAGGAAGCGGTAGAAAAGTTCACCAAAGTGCTCACCGACAACGGTGCCGCTATCGTGAACACCGAAGAATGGGGCATGCGCAAGCTGGCCTATCCCATCGACAAGAAGTCGACCGGCTTCTATACCCTGCTGGAATTTGAGGGCGAGCCCACCCTGGTGCGCAAGCTCGAGACCGCATTCCGTCGCGATGAGCGCGTGCTGCGCTTCCTGGTGTTCCGTCAGGACAAGTACGCCGCCGAGTACGCTGCCAAGCGCCGCAGCCTGCGTGCTGCCAAGGCAGAAGCAACACCCCAACCCGTAGAAGCAAAGGAGGACTAAATCATGGCACAAGCACAATCTGAAATCCGCTACCTCACTCCCATGTCGGTAGACGTAAAGAAAAAGAAATACTGCCGCTTCAAGCGCGCCGGCATCAAATACGTCGACTACAAGGATCCCGAGTTCCTCAAGAAGTTCCTCAACGAGCAGGGCAAAATCCTGCCCCGCCGCATCACCGGCACCTCGCTGAAGTTCCAGCGTCGTGTGGCCCAGGCCGTCAAGCGTGCCCGCCACCTGGCTCTGCTGCCCTACGTGACCGACCTGATGAAATAATCTCTAACGCACTTTCCCCATCATATGAAGATCATTCTGAAAGAAGACGTCCGCGGCCTTGGCTACAAGGACGACGTCGTAGAAGTACGCGACGGTTACGGTCGCAACTACCTCATCCCCCAGGGCAAAGCTGTCGTTGCAACCACCTCCGCCCTGAAGGTGCTGGCCGAGAACCAGCGTCAGCGCGCTCACAAGCTCGCTCAGATCAAGGCCGACGCCGAGGCTGCTGCCGCAGCTCTCGAGGGTGTAGCTCTCACCATCGGCGCCAAGACCAGCTCCACCGGCACTATCTTCGGTAGCGTAAACGCCATCCAGATTGCCGAGGCGCTCGAGAAGCTCGGTCACAACGTAGACCGCAAGCTCATCATCATCAAAGACAACATCAAGGAGGTCGGCAAATACACCGCCACCGTACAGTTCCACAAGGAAGTGGCTGTCGAGATACCCTTTGAGGTTGTGGCTGAATAAGCACCAAACAAGAAATTCCCTTAATATCCCCTTCGGAGCCTGCGACGCGATGTCGCGGACTCCTTTTTTTGTGCCACCCCGGTGAACTTTTTATGATATACAAATGTTTTATGTGAAATCCTAATTACTAAAACACATGGAACGTAAATCAATAAAAGGCACACGCACCGAACACAACCTCCTCGCCTCCTTTGCCGGCGAGAGCCAGGCACGCAACCGCTACACCCTCTTTGCCGAGAAGGCCGTCGAGGAGGGATACGAGCAGATTGCAGCCATTTTCCTTGAGACTGCATCGCAGGAGCTCAGCCACGCCAAGCAATTCTTCTCGCTCCTTGAGGGCGGCACAGTCACCATCAACGCAGGCTATCCCGCCGGTGTAGTGGCCGACACGAAGACCAACCTTGCCGAGGCCGCCGCCGGTGAGCTCGAGGAGTGGAGCGACCTCTACGAAAACTTCGCCGCCGTCGCTGCCGAGGAGGGTTTCCCCCACATCGCCGCCCTGTACAAAAACATCACCAAGGTGGAGAAGATGCACGAGGAGCGCTACCGCAAGTTGCACCGCCTCATGGAGGAGGGCCACGTCTTTGCGTCGGAGGAGCCCGTGCTCTGGTACTGCCGCCAGTGTGGCTATACTGTAGAGTCGAAGTCGGCCCCCAAGCGCTGCCCGGTATGTGGCAAAGACCAGGGATGGTTTGAGCGCTTCCCCGACAACTATTGATTGTCTGCCACCAATATCATCAATGGCCGTGCCGCCTCCGCCATCGTGCGAGAGCGGCACGGCTTTTTTGGTTGCAATGCCGTTTTTGTGGTATCTTTGCGTCCATGAAACGCATACTGACCATATCGTCGGTACTACTCGCGGCGTACCTTCACGCCTCGGCCGGCATTAACGAAGAAATTGCAGCATACACAGCCGATATTGACGCCCGTGTCGGGGTGGCGGCTATCATCGAGGGCCGGGATACCGTCTGCGTCGACGGCCGTGGAATGTATCCGATGATGAGCGTGATGAAATTTCCGCAGGCACTGGCCGTGGCGTCGTGGCTCGACGAGCACAGCCTCTGCACCTCTGACACTATCGACATCCCGGCCGCAGCCCTGCATGAGGATACGTACAGCCCCATGCTGAAGCTGTACGGCAGGCGCGACCTTCGGCTTACCTACGGAGAGCTGCTGCGCTGGTCTCTTGCCCAAAGCGACAATAATGCCTGCGATATACTATTTGACGCCGTCGGTGGAGTCGACAGTGTGATGCGGCATCTCGATAGTCTCGCTCTGTCGGCAGACCTGTCAATTGAGGCGACGGAGGCCGATATGTATGCCGACCGGCAAAAGTCGTATCTCAACATCTCCACGCCTCTTGCTCTTGCAGCGCTGATGCGCAGATATGATACAGACTTGCGCCGGCGCTCGCAAAATTTTGCGGAGCTCGGCCCCATCATCGAGCAATGCGCCACCGGCACCGACCGCCTTGCGGCTCCGCTCAGCCGGAGCGGTGCGGTCATCGGACACAAGACCGGGACAGGATTTGTACTGCCCTCCGGGCGACTCATGGCGGTCAACGATTGCGGATATGTGCATATCCCCGGCAGACGCAGCTATACTGTGGCCGTGATGGTCGCCGACTCAAGGCTTGACATGGCTGCTACGTCGGCCATAATAGCCGACATATCGGCAATGGTTTACCGCGAGGTTATCGCCGGCCAAAGGGAAACTCCAGCCATGTAGCGCGCTTCCAGAGATATTCCAGCGGGCCGTGACCGTGATGTCGCACCCATATGCGACACACGGCATACTGCGCCAGGAAGATAGCCACGCCGATCATCAGGCTCCCGGTGATGCCCATGCTCAGGTGCAGCCCCCAGTTGTAATAGATGATTGAGCCGATGATGCCCTGCGTGACATAGTTGGTCATGCTCATGCGCCCGTATGGTATCAGCAACGCGAGTATCCGCGACAGGCGGCCCGTGGAGTACCATGCAAAGAGGATGCCGCTCACCAGTATGAGCATAAAGGAGACATTTGCCAGCGAGGATATGAGGATATGCAGCGGAGCGAGCACGGCGTCGGAGCTGATATAGCTGTCAATCATCCCGTCGAGCCCCCGCAGCGGGAAGAAGGCCACGAGCGCGCAGGCCAGCACACGGCTCCAGCGCGAGAGATATTGGCGGCCAAACCATCCGTGGCGCCCCGTCAACATTCCGAAAATGAAGAGAGCCGCCGTCTGAAACACCCGACCATGGTCCCACGCCCAAGCCAGCGAGAATAGCTGCCCCTCGTAGAGATTTACAGCCACCGTATCCCAAAATCCACCAGTATCCTGCGCCGTATACGTAGCCTGCCAATAGTCGCCCCACTCTATAGCGGGCACTGTACACGGCAGCCCGGTGAGGGCACACATAATCTGCCACAGACACACCGGCTGCAACATCAGCACAGCCCCGAGCCATAAAAGACTGCGCGTCGACAGGCGGCACACGGCCGGCAGTATGAATCCGACAAGGCCGTACAGCACCAGCACCTCGCCCGTGAAGAAGGCTGCGTTGAGCTGGCCGATGGCGAGCAGGAGCACAAGCCGACAGCAGAAGCGCAGACGGAAGTCATGGCCGCGCATACGCTGATTGTCATGCTGTATGAAGAAGCTGAAGCCAAAAAGAAGCGCAAATATGGCATAAGCCTTGCCGCCAAACATAAAAAACAGTCCGTCCCAAATCGCCTTATCGGTAAACTGAAGCCAGACCGGAAGCGTCGTCGCATCGGGGAATTGATAGAAATTGAAGTGCTCGATGGAGTGGAGCAGTATAATGGCCAATACGGCAAAGCCGCGCAGCACATCGGCCACATCCACCCGGGCATGTCTTTTTACGGATTCCATTCAGTAAGATTTAAGGTTGTCTCTGCAAAGATACGATAAATACGTTAATGACGGCGGCGACCGGCACTACTATCGTGCGGTCGCCGCCGTATATGACGTGGAAGTATATCAGCCCTCGTGCTCGAGCAGGAAACGCTCTGCATCCATGGCAGCGCGGCAACCGCTCCCCGCGGCCACGATGGCCTGCTGATAGCGCGGGTCGGCTACATCGCCTGCGGCAAATACACCGTCGACACTGGTGGCCGTGGTGGCGCCGTCGACCTTGATAAACCCGGCCTCGTCGAGCTCAAGCTGGCCGGCAAACATCTCCGTCGCGGGCTTATGGCCGATAGCGAGGAAAAAGCCGTCGACAGTTATGTCAAAATGATCTTCGGCCGACGTGCCTGCGTTTTCGACCAGATGGGCGCCCTCGAGCACATCATCGCCAAAAAGGCCGGTGGTATTGCAGTTGAAGAGTATCTGTATCTTGGGATTGTTGCGCACACGGTCTTGCATCACCTTGGATGCCCGCAGATAGTCTTTGCGCACAATCAGGTATACCTTCTCGGCAATGCCGGCCAGATAAAGGGCCTCCTCACATGCAGTGTCGCCGCCGCCGACTACAGCCACGCTGCGGTTGCGGTAGAAAAAACCGTCGCAAGTGGCGCATGCCGACACACCCATACCCAGATACTTCTGCTCGTCGTCGAGACCGAGGTAGCGCGCGGTGGCTCCCGTGCATATGATGAGCGACTCGGCCAGCAGTGTATCTCCGCCGCCGAGAGTCACACGGAAGGGGCGGCTGCTGAGGTCGGCTGCGGTGACGACATCCATACGCAGGTCGGCGTTGAACCGCTGCGCCTGTGCGCGCAGGTCTTCCATCAGCTTGGGCCCCTGCACACCGTCGGGATAGCCGGGGAAATTCTCAACTTCGGTGGTGGTGGTAAGCTGGCCGCCGGGCGCCGGGCCCTCGACGACCACGGGAGACAGATTGGCACGGGCGGCGTAGATAGCCGCCGTATAGCCGGCGGGGCCCGAGCCGATTATGAGGCATTTTACGGTGGATTCCATATCGATTATCGTAAGTCTATGATTTCAGTAGCTTTGTATTTGGCCTTGTCGTAGGCAAAGGCCGATGCCGGCATGGCCTTGCCAACCTCGGCTTTGACAAGCGAGGCAGAGAGGGTGGAGCCGTCGGTGAGCGTGACCACGATGCGCGACGGCAGGTCGGTCTTGTCGCTCACGGTCACTACTGCCGAGCGCACCGAGGCTGTGGCCGGCGTCTTCGGCGTGAGCTCCACGGCCCGCGTGCCGGGCGACGACTTGAGCAGGCGGCATGTATATGAGCGTGAATAGTGGTTGAGGATGGCAAACGGATTTGTCTCCAGCAGCTCATCGGCCGTCGGCTCGGTGATGCTCAGCCGCTGCGCCGAGGTGTCGTATACCCACTGGGTGGCGCCGTCGTACCACACCTTCATCTGTGGAGTGTCAAGCACAAACTTCTGCTTGGCAAGCGTCATCGAGCAAGGATATGAATTGGGGCCGGCCGTAAGATTGAAACGGGCGGAAAGCGAGCGGGCAGAGTTGACCCGCGCCGCACAGCGAGCCAGCACGGCCGTCGCGCTCTCTGGCTTGGCGGCCGATGCCGCCAGCGACAGCGGCAGTATGAGCAGCAGTAGTATCTTACGGAGTGTCATGTCTGATAAACGCAGGATTACACTTTTTGGTTTACAGCGAGCGCAGCAGATCTTCCAGTGCAATGGAGTCGACGAGTACCTGGCGCGGACGCTGACCGTCGGCGGGGCCTACGATGCCGGCCGCCTCCAGCTGGTCCATAATCTTGCCGGCCTTGTTGTAGCCGATGGAAAAGCGGCGCTGAAGTATCGATACCGAGGCGGTCGGACTCTGCACTATGAAGCGCGCACACTCGTCAAAGAGCTCGTCCCGCTTGCTGAGGTCGACAGCGCCGGGGGCAAGTATGGCGCCGCCCTCTCTCTCGGGCTCCGGCAGCAGATACGCGGTCTCGTAGCCGGTCTGGCGGTCGATGAAATCGCATATGGCGTTGACCTCGGGGGTGTCGATGAAGGCACACTGCACGCGCTCGATGCGGTTGTTTTGGCTGAATATCATATCGCCCTTGCCTGCCAGGCGGTTGGCGCCGGTGCGGTCGAGGATAGTCTTGGAGTCGACGGCCGTCGCGACGGTAAATGCAATGCGGGTGGGGAAGTTGGCCTTGATGACACCGGTGATGACATCGGTCGACGGGCGCTGCGTGGCGATGATCAGGTGCATGCCCACAGCGCGCGCTTTCTGTGCTATGCGGGTGATGTGAGCCGTGATATCCTTGCCGGCGGTCATGATGAGGTCGGCAAACTCGTCGACTATCACCACGATGTACGGCATATAGCGGTGGCCCTTTTCGGGATTGAGCACACGCGAGCAGAATTTCGAGTTGTACTCCTCGATATTGCGCACCGAGGCAGCCTTGAGCAGCTCATAGCGCTGATCCATCTCCACACAGAGCGATTGCAGGGTCGTCAGTGCCTTCGACGGCTCGGTGACGATAGGCTCCTCCTCATCGGGCAGCTTGGCAAGATAGTGGTGCTCGATACGGCTGTACAGGCTGAATTCTACCATCTTGGGGTCGATAAGCACAAACTTCAGCTCGCCGGGATGCTTCTTGTACAGCAGCGAGGCTATGATACAGTTGAGACCTACCGACTTGCCCATGCCGGTGGCGCCCGCCACAAGCAGGTGAGGCATCTTGGCCAGATCGGCGATGAAAATCTCATTATTGATGGTGGCGCCGAGAGCCAGCGGCAGAGTCATCTTGCACTCGCGGAATTTGGCCGAGCCGACCACACGGTGCATCGACACGGTCTGCGGATCGCGGTTGGGCACCTCGATGCCGACCGTATTCTTGCCGGGGATGGGAGCCACGATACGCACACCCAATGCCTCGAGCGCGCGGGCAATATCGTCTTCGAGACGCTTGATTTTGGCGATGAGCACACCCTCGGCCGGCACAATCTCAAAGCGAGTGACAGTCGGGCCGACAGTCACCGATACATGCGATACCCCCACGCCATATGCGTGCAGGGCGCTTACGATCATGTCTATCTTCTCCTGCTGCTCGGCCTCGTCGACAATCGCTGTGACAGGGCGGTCGATGAGCAGGTCGAGCCCGGGGAAACGGTAGCGCGACAGCTCGTCGCGGATGTTGAGCGGGGTCGACACTGCAGGCCGGGGGTCACCCGACTCGTCGTCTGCCTCCGCCTCTACAGCAGTATCGTCGGCGACAGCCTGCTCGATGCTCACGGTGGGCCGGGCCGGGGGCTCAGCTGCCGCCGCAGCCGCCATAGCGGCAGACGTTGTCTCCATGGCTTCCGGCTCCTCGCCGTCGGCCATATCATCAATGGAGAAGCCGGCCAGCTCGCCCGACACAGCATGTGTCTCAGATGTCGGTAAATCGCTGTCGAGCGCCACAGGGGCGACAGTCTGCTGCACTCGGCTGTCAGATGCAGGTGCAGCGAGAGGCTGTGTCGTGTCAGTGGCAGTCAGGCCAGGGTCGAGCGGCTCGGCAGCCGGTGTATCCTGCGTCGCTGCATGGGCTGCAGGTATATCGGCGAGGTCGGTCGAGGTACGGCGGCCGG
>OFFM01001613.1_pt1 | contig 11895 bp, 21 predicted proteins | sample 1521401 | NCBI WGS metagenome assembly OFFM01 (sample SAMEA3504118, study PRJEB24116) | mouse gut metagenome | biome: mouse gut; feature: mouse-associated habitat; material: faeces | place: Denmark | collected 2011
GGCATAGTCAAGGGTCTGCTTGGCCGTGAAGCCGAAAAGCCGGTTGGCCTCCCGCTGCAAGGTGGTGAGGTCGTACAGCTTGGGCGGCTGTTCGGTTTTCTTCTCCCGCTGGATGGAAGCACAAACGGCCTGCGCTCCCCCGCAGGCCGTCTTGACGCTCTCCGCCCCGGCGGGGTCGGGGAAGCGGTCGCTTACCGCCTCCATGCCGCCCCCGGCCATGTGGACGATGTGATATTCTGGAAGCCGGTGATCTTGGTGTCCCTGTCCGCCAGCATTTTCAGGGTGGGGGTCTGGACGCGGCCCACGGTCAGGGTCTTGTGGTACAGCACAGAGAAAAGCCGGGTGGCGTTAATGCCGATCAGCCAGTCCGCCTTGGCCCGGCACAGCGCCGATTGATGCAGGGGGTCATAGTCCCGGCCCGGTTTCAGGTGGGCGAAGCCCTCCCGGATGGCGCTGTCCTCCATGCTGGAAATCCACAGCCGTTTCATGGGCTTGGTACAGCCCGCCAGATGGTAGGCGGTGCGGAAGATCAGCTCTCCCTCCCGGCCCGCGTCACAGGCGTTCACCACCTCCGACACATCCTCCCGGCGTAGCAGCGTCCGCAGGATGTCGAACTGCTCCCGTTTATCCTTGCCGATGGTGAACCGCCAGCTTTCCGGCAGGATAGGCAAATCCTCCCGTCGCCACTTGTCATAGCTGGGGTTGTAGACGGCAGGCTCGGCCAGCCCCGCCAGATGGCCGATGCACCAGCTTACCAGCCAGCCGTCAGCCGGACCCCGGTCGCCGCCCTCCATGTGGCCCTCCTTCCGGGCTGTGGCCCCCAGCACCTTGGCAATACTCATAGCAACCGAGGGCTTCTCCGCAATCACAAGGCGATACATAAAATCACGCTCCTTTTACACATACAAAAAGCAGCCTGCTTACACAGACTGCTCTTTGCGGTTTCGATTCAATTCAAATCAGTTTTTCATAGTCCTGCCTGCCGTGGAAGAACCGCAGGATATTCACGGTCTTTTCGGCCTCATTTACTGCGTAGACCATGATGTAATTTTTGATGACCGCCTTGTGATATTTCAAATCCCGGAGATGGGGGTCATCGCAAAAGCCGAACATCAACGGCATACGCTCCAAATCATCATAAACCTTTTCAACGGCATCCAACAGAGAAACAGCGGCGGTTTTATTGACCAAGGATAAGGCGATATAACCGACCACGCCATCAAGATCGCGCTGATAAGAATCGGTTTTTACAATCTTATAGGCCATATTTTTCCCGCAGCGCAGTCAGCCCTTCACGGGCATCAGACACCTTTCCTTCCCTGACTTCTGCCTCCGCCTCCGCCAACTTGGAATATACATCAGTCATGAACATCTTTTTCTCATATGCTTCCATGCTCATAATCACCATGTTACCGTAGCCATTTTTGGTGATATAGATCGGCTCTGTGGACTCGCTGCACATCTGAGAAATAGCAGCAGTATCTTTCAGGTCACGGATAGGGATAATTCGCGGCATAAAATCGACCTCCTTTGCAACTCTATCATACCACAATTATCCCACATCCGCAACAGATTATTTATCGGGACCGGGCACGGTCCGGGGACGGAATGGGCGGTATCACCTCCACACCCCGGTAGCAGGGCAGGACGCAGCTCTCGCCGCAGCGTTTACAGCCGTGACAGGGGTGGTCCTTGGGCGGTGCTGGCTTGGCCCGCTGCTCCTGCCGGGGCGGAGGGGCCTGCATCATCAGGCGTTCCAGGGGATTGGATGTAAAATATCTCATTCGTCCCCCTCATCCTCTGCGCCGCCGTCCTCATACTCGTCCTCATCGCCGTAATCGTAGTCCTCCAGGTCGGCGCTGCCCTTGGTATCGGGCTTTTTCTTCTTGAATTTCAAGATGTAGACCGCGCCGCCGCCAGCCAGGGCCACCGCCAGCACCACAGCCAGCATCCCATTGACGCCGCCCTTTTTCTCCGGCTCCGGGTCAGGCTCGGTGTCAGTTTCTGCCGGGTCCTCCTTCTTTTCCGGCTCCGGCTCTTTACCCGCGCACTCAGTCATGTTGACGGAACAGACCGGGCAGGCGGTATTGACCGCCCCGGCATGGCATTTGTCGGTGCAGATGCAGGCGGCGGGTTCGCCCTGCTCCACCAGCGCGGACAGGTCCGCCTCGTCCACCTTGTTCAGAAAGTACGTCTTGTACTGTTCCTCATCCTCGTTCACCGGGGCGTCATAGTCGATCACGATGTAAAAGGTGTTCCCGTCCCGGCCCTCCACGGTGATAAACTGCTTATGAGTGTCTTTGCTGTAAAGCAGATCGCGGGTGAAAAACTCGCTGTCCACGGACAGCGGTTCCCCCTGCTGGGACTGTTGGCCGGTGGCAGGCTGGCCTGTCTGCTGATCCGTCTGCTGGGTGTCCTGGGGAGGCGTGGAATCCTGGCTCCAGTATTCCAGTACCTTGTCGCTGCCATCCTCCGGCCCGCCGCCCGCAAAAGCGGTGACGGGTAGGGCGGAAAAGCACAGGACCAGCGCCAGCATCATGGACAGGATGCGCCGCTTAGACGTTCTCATGGCTGCTGTCCCCCTCTCCCACCGGCGCACCGTGCTGGGCGTTGTGAATGAGCGCGGCAAGCTGGTCGGGGTCCAGGCCCATGCTCCGCACAAGGCCGATGATGTCCAGGTTTTCCAGCTCGGTGCGCTGCTTTGCCAATTCCTCCTGCCGCGCTTGCAGCTCGGTAATCTTGGCGGCGTTTTTCTCATATTCCGTGTTGATTTTCTTGATTTTCGGGTTCATAAAATTCCCTCCTTTTATGGTTCTGGAAGTCTGCCGTAGCAGAAAAAATGAGCTTGCCAGTAGGATGTATTGAGGTTGGCGTAGGAGATCGGGGACCCACAGTGAATCATCATTCCGTTCCCCACATAGATGCCGCAGTGGGTCACGCCGTCCGGGTTGGGCGCGTCATAGGTGTACTTGAAAAACACCAGATCGCCAGGGCGGGCGTTGGCGGGGGAAACCGGGGTGCAGATGTTGCAAAGGCCCTGCGCCCCCAGCCGCCCATAGTTCCAGCCGCTGTGATTGATGACCCAGGACACATAGCCGGAACAGTCGAAGGAGGTGGAGGGGTTGGTGCCGCCCCAAACATAGGGATAGCCAAGATATTTCTCGGCTTCGGCCAGCATCGCCGCGAAAACCTCATCTTCTAAAGCCTCCGGCGGTACGTCATAGTCCAGATAGTCCTGCCGCTGAGATGCGTTGGGGTATTCGCTGGTGGGGAACAGGTCGGGCCGGTTGCCCAGGGTGGCGATATACACGGCGTAAATGTTCATCCCTTCCTCGTCCAGCAGATAGATGGGCAGATGGGACAGGTCAAAGTTGTCCAGCGTCACCGTACAGATGGAGTATTCATATGGTTCATCATCCTCGTCATAGCGGGTCTCCACCGTTACCGTTTCCGTGAGGGTGTACTGACGCTCAAAGAGCATTTCCAGGGTCCCCTGCACCTGTTCCAGCGTCCAGCCGCCCCGGTGGTAGGCGTTGAGCAGGGCCATCAGTACATAGGGGTCATGGCCGATCTCATCCAGGTCATAGCTGTACTCGTCATAATCGTGGGTACTCTCATAGCTATCCAGGTAGCTTTGCAGCTCATTTTCCATCCCGGCGTAAGCCGCCTCCGCGCCCAGCATAGCCTCATCACTGGAGGGGTGGGTGGAGCCGCCCATCACAGACAGAACGCCCTCCGCCAGCATGGAGCAGGAGGACATCCCATTGAGGAAGATGCACACCACCAGAAACAGGCCGATCACAATGAGAAAGCCCTTTTTGTGCCGCCAGATAAAGCCTGCGGTCTTTTTCGTTTGGAGGAGGTGCGGGGGACCCTCCAGGCCATTTTCGACCGGCAGTACATTTTGACCGAAAATGTGGTAACGGAACGGCGCTATTATATCGAGACGGACACCTGGACCGACAGCGAGGGCAACACCCACACAAGCAGCTACCGCGTGTACTACGACTATTACATTTGTACGGTGACACTGAAAAACGAGGACCTGTCCCACCTGCCCATTTACATCATGAGCGGGGAGCAGCTTTCCCGGTACGCACTCTACATGGCCGCCCTGGGCAACCGGCCCGACCTGTTCCCCAATTCCGGCTATGTGGACAAGTACATCACCAACCCACCCCAGCCCTACGACGTGCCGGAGCAGTATCTTTCCGATCCCGACTTTGCCGCCCTACTCACCGAGGCGGAGAAGTACCTGGGCTACCCCTACGTCTGGGGCGGCAGCTCCCCGGCCACGTCCTTTGACTGTTCCGGCTTCCTGTCCTATGTGCTGAACCAATGCGGCTGGGACGTGGGCCGCCTGGGGGCCCAGGGGCTCTATAACTACTGCACCCCCGTCAGCTCCCCACGGCCCGGCGACCTTGTATTTTTCCGCTACACCTACGACGCGCCCAACCCGGACGGCGTGACCCACTGTGGGCTCTATGTGGGAGACGGAATGATGCTGCACTGTGGGGACCCGGTGCAATTTACAAGTCTGAATACAAGCTACTGGCAGTCCCATTTTTACGCCTGGGGGCGTTTACCATGAACAAGGAGGTTTTTAATGGCAGTCAGCAAGAGCGCGAAAATTTGGGCCGAGATGGAGAAAGTCAAGGCCAAGATCAACGAGCAGCAGGCCCGGCTGAAAGAGCTGGAGCAGAAGCACCGGGAGGCCGAGAATGAGGAGATCGTGGACATCGTGCGGGGCATGAGCGTGTCCCTGGACGAGCTGCCCGCCCTCCTGCGGCAGCTCCGGGACGGCTCTGGACACGGTGTCCAGAAGCCCGGCGAGAGAAAGGAGAGTGCGGAATGAAGAAAAAATCCCGTATGCTGGCGGCGACGCTCTGCGCCGTCCTGATGGTGGGGGTACTCACCGTTCCCGCCTACGCGGGCGGAGGCGACGAGGGCGGCGAGTATGTGCCCTGGGTGGGGCTGGAGCCTGTGGACCCCCTGCCCGTGGAGCAGCCCCAGGAGCCCAAGCCGTTCACCCCGGAGGGGACGGGGACGGTGTTGGACAACGCCACGGACCAGGACGGCAAGGAGTTTTTCACCATCACCACGGCGGACGAGGCGGTTTTTTATCTTGTGATTGACCGGCAGCGTGGGGCAGAGAATGTGTATTTTCTCAACGCTGTCACCGTCTCTGACCTGATGGCCCTGGCGGAGCCTGGGCAGGAGCCGGAGGCCCCGCCCCCCGTGGTGGAGCCGGACCCGGAGCCCGAACCGGCCCCCGAACCGGAGCCGGAACCCCAAAAGTCCGGCAAAACCGGGATGCTCCTGGCGGCCCTGGCGGTGCTGGCTATCGGCGGCGGGGCCGGGTGGTACTTCAAGATTTACCGTCCCAAGCAGCAGAAAGCGGCGGAGCCGGAGGAGGATTTTTCCGAGTATGACGAGCCGGAGGACTACGACGACGCGCCCCCCTGGGACGTGGACGACGAGGACGAGGGAGGGGACGAGTGAACTTCACTGACAGCCCCTACGAGCCCTTTATGAAGCAGCCCACCTACCACCGCCCCCCGGAGCCTGCCCAGGCCCCCAGGGGATCGGAGTGCGAGGGATGCCCCTACTGGCGGGGTCTGCGGTGCGTGACCTGCTTCCGGGCCTATCTGCGGAGCCGGGCCGGACCCGGCGGGGGGAGGTGACGGCATGGAGCAGCGGGAGCGCACCCGCGAGGAGCGGGCGGCGATCCGGGCCCTGGTGGTGAAGTGGTGCGCCAATTATGACCGGGCCGTGGGATGCTTGCCTTTGGACTGCGAGTGCTATATGCTGGGGAAAACCTGGACGGGGCCCCTATGCCGCTACTTCCGGGCGGCGGTTCTCCCTCTGGACCCGTTGCTGGAGGCCGCCCTCACCGCCCCCGGACCCGTGGAGACGCGGACCTGTCCCCTCTGCGGACGGCCCGCCCTCCTGACCGGGCGGCGGCGCTACTGTTCCCCCGCCTGCGCCCAGGCCGCCCATAGGAAACAGCAGCGGGACCATATGCGGAAAAAACGGGGCTGACCTGTTGACAATTAGGCCCCCAAAAGTCCAGCGTTTTCAAGGCTTTCCAGACGCCAAACAGGGGCGGGGCGTATCATTTCCCGTCCCGCCCCTGTTTCGGCCCCATACTGTCAACATTTTGGAGGAGATCAACATGGACAAAAATCAAGGCTATGCAATCTTAAAAGTCGTCATGCTGGAGAATGGCCGGGGCTTCTCCTGGGGGAGTGCCCCAGAGCGCCGGAGCCCTTTGTGACCTGGGCCTGCTATGACGACGAACACGGCAGACGGCAATATGAGTGGGGGCACTACGGCAGCGACCGGGAGGCGCTGGCGCGGGACCTCACGGAGCGGGTGGAGGACTACCAGCAGCAGTTTTCCGTCAAGGTGGCGTGGGTGGAGGAGCCCGGCCTTTACAAGTATTATTCCACCCAGCGGCCCGTGGACATCGGCACATTCCCCAAGCCGCCGCACAACGCCCCGGACGAGATCGTAAACTACGACCAGCGCGTTCCCGTGGAGGGCGGCGCGTTCCTGGCCTGGGGGCATTTGACCTACACGCGGCCCCTGTCGGAAAAGGATATGGCGGACTATGAGCTGCGGCCCTCCAAGGACAACCCGGCTGTGGGGAAACGCATGGAGCGGAAACCCTCCATTTCCCGGCAGATGCAGGAGGCGGGGCGGCAGGCCCAGGAACGGCAGGCCCCGCCCAGCCCAAAAAGGGAGGCCCCGGACCGGGGCGAGCGGTAGCCGTGGCGGGAAAGAAACGCCGCCGCTCTGTTCATCTTCATGTGATGGTGACGCCGGAGGAGCAGCGGCAAATCCAGGAGCGCATGACCCAGGTGGGGATTTTGAACATGGGGGCCTATATGCGAAAAATGGCCCTCAACGGCTATGTGCTCCAGGTGGACCTTTCCCCGGTGCGGGAGCTGGTGTCCCTCCAGCGGCGGTGCGCCAACAATCTCAATCAGGCGGCGCTCCATGTGAACACCTACGGCGGCCTCTACCCCAACGAGCTCCAGGCGCTCCAAAAGGACTACGCCGATTTGTGGGGACCTCTCTCCGAACTGTTGGAGAAGCTGGCCCAGGTGGTGGCCCTGTGACCCGTGGGAGCGGCCCTGGCCGCTCCCCGGCTGTCCCCGCCTCTGGACACGGTGTCCAGAGCTGGGGAGAACCGATTTTGAAAGGGGGTGCTGTCCCTGGCGACGACCCGTCTTATAACCCACCATATCAGCGGGGACAAGTCGATCCTGGCCTCTCTGTCGGACCGCTTCGACTACGGCCAGAACCCGGAAAAGACCCTGGACGGGGCCCTGATCCGCTCCTATGAGTGCGACCCCCTCACGGCTGACAGCGAATTTCTTTTGAGCAAGGCCCGATATAAAGCAATCACGGGCCGGGAGCAGAAACGGGACGCCGACGTGCTGTGCTATCAGATCCGCCAATCGTTCCCCCCTGGGGAGCTGGACCCGGAGGAGGCGCTGAACATCGGCTATGAGCTGGCGATGCGCTGGACCAAGGGGAAGCACGCTTTCTTCGTGGTGTCCCACGCGGACCGCCCCCACCCCCACGTCCATATTTACTACAACTCCACCACCCTTGACTGCACCCGGAAATACCGGGATTTTTTAGGCTCTGCCCGCGCCCTGCGGCGGCTGTCCGACCGGATATGCCTGGAGCATGACCTGTCCGTTATCAAAAACCCCAAGCTCCATAGCAAGGGAAAATTCCGGCACTACGGCCAATGGCTGGGCGCGTCCCGGCCACCCTCCTACAAGGAGCAGCTACGGGGGATCATAGACGGGGCCCTGGCGGAACGGCCCGCCGACTTTGCCGGGTTCCTCCGGCGGATGGAGGCGGCGGGGGTCCAGGTGAAGCGGGGCCGGGGCGGGGTAATCTCGTTCCGGCTTCCCGGCCAGGACCGGGCCACCCGCTTCCGGGCTTCCACCCTGGGGGACGGCTACGGCCCGGAGGACGTGGAGGCGGTGATTGACGGGCGGGCTCCCGTCCGCAAGAGCGCCCAGGGGCGGCCCCGCCCGGCAGCTTCCCAGCGCGTCAATCTGATTATTGACATTCAGCAGTGCATGGCCCAGGGCAAGGGACCCGCTTATGAACGCTGGGCGAAAATCTATAATCTAAAACAGATGGCCGCCGCGCTCCAGTTTCTCCAGGAGAACGGGCTGACCGACTATGACGCCCTGGCGGAGCGGACGACGGAGGCGGTGGACCGGGCCCACGCCCTGGCCGGGGAGCTGCGGGGAGTGGAGGAGCGGCTGGCCTCCACCACAAAACTCATGGGGGCCGTGGTGGACTACGCCAAGACCCGGCCCGTATTCGACGGCTACAAGGCCGCCCGGTACAGCAAGAAGTATCTGGCGGAGCATGAGGAGGCCCTGGCCTCCTATCGGGCGGCAAAGGCGGCGATCAACGACATTCTGGACGGGGCCAAGCTCCCCAGGATGGACGCGCTGAAAAAGGAGCGCCGGGAGCTGGCGGAGCGGAAGAAAAAACTCTACGCTCAATACCGGGCGGCGCAACAGGAAATGCGGGAGGCGGTGGCGGTCAAGGCCAACGTCGATCATCTCCTCGGCCTGCCCGGCGGGCGGGAGAATAAGGCCCAGGAGCGTTAGCGACGGGGCCGCAGACAGGGGAGCCTCTGGACACGGTGTCCAGAGGCTTCCGGCGGGTTTGGGGTGCAACCCCAACAAGCATTTTTGCGGAGCAAAAATGGCAAGTGTGGCTACACTTGCCCTGCTTGCCATTAGTGCGTTACCTTGAAATAGCGCAAAAAACGGAGGCGGCGCTTTTACTATTTAACAATCTCTCCTTGACATGAGTGGTAGAAAATGCTACAATCCATGTTGCGAATATAAATAACGAATATTCGCAACATAAAATCGCAAGAAGGAGAGAAAACCTATGCCATCAAAGCCTGTTCTTTCAGATGCCGATAAAAAGGCGATCCGAAAGAGACTGGGGGAATTGTGCGAGGAGTGCTGGATTGCACACGGTTACAAAAAGACCAGCATCAAAAATCTGTGCGACAATGCGGGTATTTCTATCGGCACATTCTACACGCTCTATCCCACAAAGGAGGATTTGTTCTCGGAAACCATCGAGCGCATTGAAAAGAGGCTGACCGAGAAAGTCCTTGCCATCAACAGGGGCAGTCAGACAAAGGAGGGCTTTGCACAGTCCATGAAAGAACTGTTCCGGGAGTATGACAGCAAGCCGTTTTTGTATAACGTCAACACGCCGGATTTTCAGTCTTTTGTGACAAAACTCCCAGAAGAAACCATGCAAAAAATCAAGTTTGACAGCTTTGAGTTTTTCAAGCAGGCTGTCCAGGCCGCAAATCTCACTTTGAAAGTGGAACCGTCCCAGGCATACGGGATTTTGAGTGCGCTGCTGTCAACCATCAACGCAAAAGAAACGCTGGCTGTCACCTGTGATTATTTCGCCGTCTTTGACCGTATGGCAGATATTCTTGTGAGCAGTATCTTTGAGTAAAGGAGATTTCATGGAAACATTCGAGTACAAAACCGTCACTGTGGACTGTAAGGACATGGAACATTCCCAGGACAAGCTGACCGCGCAGTTAAACCGCTGGGGCAAAGAGGGCTGGGAACTGGTGTCCTCCCTCACCCACCCCTACCTGGGCAGCTCGCAGTATTCTCTTGTGGGCCTCGCCCATCGGGTCACGCTGATTTTCAAGCGGCTGAACCAATCCGGGGAGGCGGCGCAGGCATGACCTATGCAGTTGAAACCTGCCATCTATCCAAAAGCATTGACGGCAGCACCATATTGAACGATGTAACCCTGAGGGTGAAACAGGGCGAGATTTACGGCTTTTTAGGCGCGAACGGCGCGGGGAAAACCTCGCTGATGAAAACGCTCTATCACATCATCACCCCGGATGCCGGAACGATTACCCTATTGGGGGAGCGCATTGAAAAGGGAAACCACCCTGTTTTCTCCCGGATTGGGAGCATCATCGAAAGCCCGGTTTTCTATCAGCATCTAAGCGCCCGCGAAAATCTGGAACTGCATTGCGGCTACATGGGCGCAGGCTATGAACGCATTGGGGAAACGCTGGCGATGCTGGGCCTCTCGGAAACAGACAGCAAGATGGTGGGGAAATTTTCTTTAGGCATGAAACAGCGGCTTGCCATTGCAAGGGCCTTTCTGACAAGGCCGGAGCTGCTCATTCTGGACGAGCCAATCAACGGTTTAGACCCCCAGGGTATTCTTGAAGTCCGGGAACTTCTCCGGCAAATCAACCGGGAGTACCACACAAGCATTTTAATATCCAGCCATATCCTGGACGAGCTGTCCAAAATCGCGGACACAATCGGTATCATAGACCACGGCTCCATGCTTGCAGAACTGTCCATGAGGGAGATTGAGGAAAAGGGTATAAGCCTTGAAACTTACTATTTGGAATTGCTGGGAGGGTGTAAAAACGGTGCGAAACCTTGTTAAGCTGGAATTGAAGCGGGTTTCTCTTAAATCACATTTCATTGGACTGCTGGCCGCGAATATCGTGATTGTCCTGTTGAGTGGGTTTACTTCCTCGCTCCTGAACACAGGCGGCGGGGTTGCTGTGACCGGCCTGCCTCCCGCGCAACTGGATACATTGACGCTGGCAACCATGCTCGTACGGGCTACGCTGATTGTTTGGGAGGCGGTCTTGATTTCGGTATTTATCGTGGAAGAATACCGAAACAAAACGATAAACCTACTCTTTACCTATCCTGTCCAGCGCGGGAAATTGATTGCTGTGAAAATCATTTTGATATGCGGCGTCATGCTCCTGTTTCACGTGCTGTCCGGCGTTTTTCAATTTACCTGCTTGTCCGTTGTAAGCAAATATTTCCCCTTTGTCACTGTCAGCCCTGCAAATCTAATGACACAAGCTGTCACAGCATTGTCGTCTGTTTTGCTGGGCCTGCTCCCACTCTACATCGGCATGATAAAGAAGTCCACGATTGCGACCATCGTTTCATCTTTTGCTATCGCCGCCATCGTTTCCAATTCCCAGGGCAGCGGCGCAGGGCTGATGTCCATTCCGATTGCGGCTATCGTGTTTGGTGTGATCGGCGCGGGCTTTTCCGCAATCACCGTCCACAAAATGGTTTCTTCTGATTTGAGCAACTGATAGAAAGGAGGCGGCTACATGAACTTTCCCATTCCTGATTTTATTCCCGTTCCCGGCGCGGAAACGATGCAGCTTATCTCAATCGTTTCGTTGATCGTCGGCATCTGCGTTACGGTTGTGGGGGTGCTTTTCCTGTTCTTAAATAAGAGAAAAGGGAAAAAGAAGAACACGCTTGCATGGATTTTGATTTGTGTGGGTGTACTGCTCATAGCCAATCATGGCATACAACTGATTTTTAGGAGGTAAGACAATGATAAAAGAAGTCAATCAAGCCTGCAAGACGCTGAATGAAAAGCTGGGGATTTCTGTGCCGCTCCCCAATCCCCAAAAGAAAACGCTGAAAACGGCCTCTGCGTGTAATTTCGTTGTTGGCGCGGGTCTGGTAGCGGCAGGTGTCGTGTTCTCGTCCAAGTGGTGCGCCGTGCTGGGCGGCATCGGCCTTGTCAGCAGCGTTGTACTGCGCTACGAAAGCGGCGGCAGGAAAGATGAACAGTGATACCGCCAAGGGAAGTTTTGAATGGCTGCTATGCCCTGTGTGCGGCAGTAAGACCCGTATCAAAATGCGTTCCGATACGCAGCTAATAAACTTTCCCTTGTTCTGCCCCAAATGCCGGAAAGAAACGCTCATTCATGTAGAAAAATTCAATGTTTCAGTTATCACAGAGCCAGACGCACAGACGCAGAGCCGATAACACGCAGATTAAAAATGCGGTTAT